>Ga0131853_10003192_pt1 | contig 29406 bp, 9 predicted proteins | sample TergutLab28metaG_FD_92764 | JGI IMG/M metagenome (GOLD analysis project Ga0131853, IMG submission 92764) | Labiotermes labralis P1 segment gut microbial communities from Petit-Saut dam, French Guiana - Lab288 P1 (version 2) (version 2) | ecosystem: Host-associated > Arthropoda: Insects >... | reverse complement strand
CTACAATTTAGTCTCAACCTATCTGTATGTAGCGTTATCTTTGTGTTTACATATTGAGGTGGCAGATAACCAAGTACAACTTATTTTGAATATATAAAATTGCCTACAATTTAGTCTCAACCTATCTGTATGTGGCGTTATCTTTGTGTTTACACTTTGAGGTGGCAGATAACCAAGTACAACTCATTTTGAATATATAAAATTGCCTACAATTTAGTCTCAACCTATCTTCATCTTCTTAAAGATGACAAAGGCAAGGAAAGAGAAGGTATGGGATGGGGTAAAAATGGTCATCTTCGCCCCCGTGGTTCTCTCTATGTAATCTGCATAGCAAAATTATTAGCAGTTGCCGTACAGCAGAAACTTATCTCGTGCGTTCTAGCGGTAAAACGGAGACTAATTGTAACTTACAGAATCCCTCAGTAAAATCCACCACCACCACCAGCAACACCACTACCACTCTGCTTTGCCTCGTTCCTCCCACCGACGCCCTTTTATACGATTTTACGATTCCCGCGATAGCCTTTCGTCCCTGCCAACCCCGTGCTTGCTGAATCTTGTAATCCTTGTCTGTCTAATCGAGCAGTTAGATTAATCTACAAGGAATTCGCTGTCATATTTCTACGTTTTTCTATTTAATAAATAAGTTTCTTATGCATTATCAGTAACATATTGTAAATTTATCTTCCTTTGAACTGTTTTAAAAATGTTTTAGAGTGATAGGGAGTTTAAGGTTATCCAAATGTGTAGAAATTTCTGTATGTTGCATAGTGTAAAGAGAAATTCACGAGTGAAGGTAAAGGTAAAGTAATCCCATTACAGGCCTGGACAGGCCCAGAGGGTTCCAGGAAGTTAAGGCTCCCAGATTTCGTGACAACGGCAAGGGATGGTGGTAGGTTGTCAGCCTTTACCCCCAGGAAATTCTTCTGGTACTCATTTCTGTTAGAGGCTGAGTTGACCCCAGGGCCATAGTGCGACCGGAAGGATTTTATGTCAATGAAAAATCCACTGACACAAGCTGGGATCGAACCAGGAAATTCACGAGTAGTATCTTTTAGTCGATAGGCTGAAAACATATTTAGAATGATGAAGACAAGGGACGTTGATGCTAAAGCATCTTAAAAAATAGTCACCCAAAAATTAAAGAAGAGGGCTCAATAATATTAAAGAGAGTTGTACATGTGTAGTTTATAAGGGTGAACTGCCTGTGTGTCGCGTAGGAAATCTTATTTTAGAGAGGTTCTGAACTTTTCAGTTGTAACTGATACTGATTTATTCTATTTTACTTCTGTTAACGTGCTTGTTAGTTTCTGACACCGACGGTAAACGGCTCGAATAAAGATTACATTAGTCAACAAATTTTTAATTCTGTATGGTTGACGTTGTTCAGGAAATATATTGAAGATCCATTTGCGTTCCACGTAAAATGAAAGTTCAAGTAGATCGATATGGGCTGAAATATGATCTTTGATGTTTCCTATTTTAAGTTCCGTAAATTAAAAAAAAGATAAGATTAAGAATTTGAAGGCGTAGACAAGTATAACTCCCAACTATGTCGTACGTTTGTGTACACTGTCGGTGAAAACAAATTGCGCCTAATATAGGACAAAGGATTTTCTGTCACGTTTTAGTGTTTGCGTCGGAAGTGATTGGGCAGTGCAGCAGGCACATCAACACGGGACGGTGAGTATATCGGGGACCGAGAAAAGATAACAGGCTACCGGTTTTAATTTCGTCCGGATACGGAATATTTAGTAGTTTGGAACTGTGAGTGCGAGAGGCTTTCACGGCTTAAATTCTCTGAGATTTGCGGAGCGGGAGCAACGGATTTCGCCTTCGTGCATGAATCGGCTTTCACTTCCGTCCGACTTTAAGAACAGGAAAAAAAATGATGTAAAAACATTAGATTAAATTCTAAATTTAGGACTTTTAGAAGTTGCTTTGATGCGTTTGTCGCTTTTGTAGTGTGGGCTGGAATAGTGTAAAGGATAGAGTGGTTAGGCCGAGGGCTGGATAACCGAAAAATCATGGTTCAATTCCTAAGCAGGCGGAAGATTTCCATCTGCTCAAAATGTCCAGACAGGTCTTCTTATTCTCCTGTTCAGTGGATAAGGGAGGCTTGTATTCGGGCATAATTTCCGGGGACTTTGAATATCACTACAGTCTGCTACAGGCGGTTAGAAGCACATGTGGAGGTAAACTCCACTACGACTTTCACCATCACAGAACTCGCAGCGGCACTTACGTTTCCATAACGTGTCTACTATTTTGATGTTATATCTTAATAATGAATTGCAAGTTCTTAGAAGCAAAGTGTTTAGGATAATAAATGGACATTTACATATTTAATAAATGGTAACTGACGAAATGACAAGGTGACGATAATGGACGCCTTAGTAACTGTGTAGGCCACATTTTAATGCTGAAGTCGTAAAATCTATGAGACTACGAGGGGCTAGACATGTAGCTGGAATGAGGGAAAGGAGAAAGGCACACGTAGATTTATGAGAAACTTATTCGAAAGAGGTCATTTGTAAAGTCAATACGGAGACGGCACGTAATAATAAGATTGGTTTTAGGAAAATGACATTAGATAATCGAATTTGAGTGGCAACAGCGCAATATTTTACCGCATAATGACTTCGTCATGAAAGCTTTCGAGCCTTCCAATTCCGCTAATATGTTAAGTAATTCAGTAGCGAAATTTGTTAAGAATGAAATTTTGTTAATTTCTTATCTCTCCTAATTAAACAATTACGCCTATTGAAGAATTTAAGAACGGATAACTTCCAGTAACATTGACATAATCTGTTACTGCTTCAGAATCCTTTCAATGTTCTACGTGTGCCTGCCCGTCCGCAACCTAATTATAATGCATGTACCAGTGTAATAGACACTGCCTGAACAGTTTGTAAAACCTTCGGTATGAATAGCAAAGTGTAAGGCGCTATTTTATTTTGGTGCTTTGTGAACACCCTGTCTTCAACAACAGAGACTTTACGAAATTCTGAGATGAGACAACACTACCATCCTCAAATTTTTTTATATTCCAATTTTCATAATGTTAAATTTTAAATAATGTAAGCATTATAAAATATAATTTTAGGGAAGCGGGAAGTATCTTACATTGACAAATTAAAATCGGTCAAGTAATGAAGAATATGGAGAAGAAACCATTATTTATAATCAGTGATAGAGAATCTAGAAAGTGGAGAGTTAAAATGCCAAGACTATGTAGAAGTGAGAGTGGAAAGATTATCTAAACTGTCACCATCAGTAAGACAAAGGATAAGGAGGCTTACATGTGTAGGGAAAAACACATATCAAATACGTTATGGAACATCGCGTTTGAGAAAATTGAGTATGGGAGAAGAGATTACTATGGAAACTGAAGAGCCAAGAAGAAGAGTATGAAACCAAAGTGAAGCAGTAGAATAAAACTATTTGTGTAACTAAAATGCGTGAAAAATTGCGTAACTTGCTTTGCTGAATTTTGTGGTGACATATTATAAAATGAATCTACTTCTTGGTACTAAATAGTTGGTGTGGTGTAATAGGTTGAAACCATAAAAACACAACAAAACCTATTAGCTTTTGGGATAGTTTTACTCCACTCTTGTTATACGAGTATATTAAGAATCCGTATGCAAGTCGGCATTTGGATCAATTTCTGCTTTGGCTGGAACATTTTGAATGATTTATTTGGCTGTTGACTTGACACTCCCACCCAGCGATCCCGAACTTACTGCGGTGTTAAGTATTCCAATCATGTCGTGGAGATGTTCAAGAAAACCACAGCGTAACACTTAACAAGTAGGAGATTCTGCAGGGGCTCCGAGCACATTTAATTACAGACGGCGAGAATAGCAAATTGACAAAGCAAAAAAGTATAAAGACGCTGTGAAGAAGATTTTCCTCTTTTCTTTCCGGTTTCCTGTACAATCAGCAACAAATCAAAATGGCACCTTCATGAAATTTCAAGTACTTGTTATATTAAGGATAATGGTTTATAAATTGAGATAAACGAAGGACAATAATTGTACATGTCCAAGGGAATAATACAATGGTTTAAAACATGTGTAGCTATGTAATTCACGATCTGCATTTTTCGTAGCTGTGATATGACTCAGGTGTTAGTCGTCGCCAACTCACCACCGGGAAGCGGGTTCGATTACTGACCGGTCCTTGTGTAATTATGGTGGAAAATGTGGTATTATGACAGGCTTATCTCCGAGTACTTCGGTATTTTCTTGTTAATATTAACCCCCTCCCTAATACTTCGTAATAATTAATCTTGTAAATGGAACCAACTTGGTGCACAATATTCTCAGTATATTTCGCCAATTTTATTTATAGCCTATACATGTTTCGGACCTCTCCAGGTCCATCATCAGGAGGAATAATTGTATTTATACGACACTTGGTATTTTGTTGTTCTGTGTAGCTAGCTGTCTGGTGTGCAGGATTCTGCACATCAGACAACTAGCTACACAGAATATGGTGCACCAAGTTGGTTTCATTTACAAGATTTTATAAAGATGCACGGTCAACAGAACATAAAATTTCCTAATAATTAATTTGCCTATCACCGATACTACTCAACATTAGCATCGGACAGCATCATTAATTAACACACGCACTGGGATAATCACAAAGTAGCACTTCCAGATAACTGGCTTAATAATTCCATTCATTCCCCAGCACCAGCACATTACTTCACGTGCAACGCGTTTAATCGTCTTTAATCTTATTGCTGTAACAATATATAGAAAGAGGAAAATATTGAAATCCGCAATTATGCAATTTGTCATCCCTCCTTTTGCTTTCTGTATTTACATTTCTTCTTCTCAGCACTATTTTTATGCGCCTTCCTTTTTTTTTAAGATGGGGAACAGAGTTACATACTAGGATATATATAAAGGTAAAGTGATCCCGTTACAGGCCCGTTGTGGCCCAGAGGTGGATAGAGTTGTAGCTCAACTCTTCCATGACCGCGGCACTAGGAGGGTCCAGGATATGGTGCACTGTAATATCCCAGAAGTTGAAGACAACTTCCAGATATTTAGAGTTGTTGTGATTACCTATTAACCCTTTAAACTCCAATTTAAATCCCATCTGCCATTTGCTGGCATTATTAGTAGCTCGCCCTATTCTCCACGTTAGCAGGATAACGGTTAAACAAGCATTCCGATATGTCAATCAGATGTAGTCTTCTGGCTTGTGTATCAGCACTGTCTTTAGTTCAAGGAACTCGTTCATTTCCAGTAACACGGTTTTTGCACTATGCATCATTCTCTCAATGCTGGAACTTTCTACAAGCCACATTCCAACAGTAAAGAAATATGACAAGACAACTTGTCATGTTTCCTTTTTAAATAAAACAGACCTCTCCCATTTCACCATAAAGTTTCTATCGTTTTAAGATATATCACAAACAACGCCTGTGGTTCTTCAAACTGCCTCAGAATATGATGGATTCATAAAAACGCTACATATTGTCATAATGTGTAGCTAGTGAAAAGGTAATCCACAGTAAGAGTCCACGTTTCATTGAACCTCACTGTACCACAACAACGTGTTATACAAGTGCCATTTCCTGGGAAGAGTTGAGATTTCGGTACTTAACACAGAACTGAAAGGTTGTCCTAAGAGTCATACAAGATGGTGTAGTAGGAGAAGGACCCGAAGGTTAATTAAATTTAATTAACATTATCACTTGAAAGCTTATACAGTATGTGTCGACTGGGATAGGATTGCAATACCGTCTCCTCTTACCCCATCCAAACATCACAAACTTGGGGTGGAAGGAGTTGTGGGGTGCATCGTTCGCAGCCCTCCCTTTCTGACATAACTCGACCTGAACAATTCAAAAGCATGTGCTCTCCGATTACTACTCAAGTCTGTATGTGTATTAGCACTTCTCTCTCTGAGGGAGAGTTAGCGTTCTTAGTAACACCGTCGCTGCGTGTCGGTTTTCTTCAATCTTTCTTGTTTCCTTAACTGATAACACACCACACGCTCCGTTGTCTTTATCTGCATGTAATAAACATTTCCTGCTTCAATGTTTGTTTTCAGAATTCATCATTCCGTAAGATGTATTGTGTTATATTTTTCCTTCTTTCTTGTGTTTTGTGTTAATGCAACCTTCTTCGATATAAGAAATGTGAAGTTGGGATGGCTTTATCAATTTATAGATAAAGTTTGAAGGACGATATTAAAATGGATCTTAGAGCAATAAGTTTGTACAAAGATAAGGAATGCCTTGAGGTGGGATCCAGCTGAGGACGCGCCTGAATGCAGCTTGTTAGAAAATATAAGTGTGATATACATAAGTTACTAGACATATTCAGTACTAGATTGGTCGCTGAAATTTACCCTATCTATTTAAAAAAAATACAGGTAAAATCTAATATTTTGAAAGGCCCATTTATTTGGTATACAAACTTTAGGTCTACTAATTTGTAAGCATAATCCACATAAGCAGAATCTCGGTAATTTTTGCGTGTTCCGAAAACCATATGGACTGACAGTCTCCTTGTATGGGAGACAGTTATTATTTTGAATAGGCAAATTAGAAGATGGGCCGTAATTTACTTCCAGGTACTTATGCCAAAAACAGCAAGACTTAGGGGAAAAGAGCAGGGTTATAATTAAGCCCTAGAATTTTCAAAACTTTATTTTGTAATTTCGTCTCTTCAAATAAATATTTGACATCTTATAATTAGTAGGACTACAAATAAGTTTAGATCTCCACTGTATGTGTTGGATTTGATAAAAATTGAAGTACGTCAGCTTATTAAGACACCAAATAAATCTAACGAAATTCTTGTCGGCGTTTTTCGGTCGTTTATGCCACCAAGCAGCCGGACGGACGGACGGATGACGGAAAGAGCGATTTTAATAGGGAATCCGCAGAGTTACTTAAGTTCCTCAAAGTTAGTTTTTGTTTCCATAAAATTCGAAAAAAATTCTGGAATATCTGAGCTGCTGTCGGTTTTTCATTCTCAGAGCTGTCCATTGATTTAATTCGTAAATTGTCACCTTTATTAAATTCAGTATTACAACAATGAAATCAAGTTAAAAGAGATAAACACGAGACCTGCTTGGGGAGAAACGAAATATGTTTTATGTGGTGAATTTGAAGCATAAAGGCACTTAAGGTAAGCCTGTGAAGTGTAAAGTGGATATTATTGAATTGTATCATAAACAGCATATTGTAACGTTTTTGACTAAATTTATTTCAGCCAGGCTGGAGTCTGATACTTGGCTGTCAAGAATATGGTACGGAAATAACTGAAGAATAAAAACCAACTAGATGCCACTTATAATTTTATTTTATTTCTTACAGGTTGAACATGTTTCGGCCACTACTATGCCCATCATCGGTAGTAGTGCGGTTAGGCTGGAGTAGTGTCCGGGCTGCAGCCCGGCCACTACTCCAGCCTAACCGTACCTAACCTCCAACCTACAGTAAACCAAGAACTAAACGACCAATGTGGTAATCAACATTATGGTCGCGAGCTCCTGATGATGGGCATAGTAATACCCGAAACATGTTGAGCCTATAAGAAGTAAAATAAAACAATAAGTGGCATCTAGTTGGTTCTTAATCTTCAGTTATTACAATGATGCACGTTCCGACAAGCATCAAACAGTATGGAAATGTTCGGTTTCATGAAAAAGGAAATTTGTCTATATATATATAAAATACACTTAAAGGAAGATACTGCTCCTTGGTTTTATTGTGTAATTGGACAATTTTAGGAATACGCCAAATGTGTCGAAAAGAATTACATCTTAACTAAAAGAAATAATTAGCGGAGTCCTTAGAGAAATTATTCTTTTGACCTTAACCCACAAATCTTCATTTCCCACCGTCCAGTACATCATATAGTAATACGGTAATAAGTAACGACGAAACATAACATATTTGTTTTAATTAAGGACGAAGGTCATGTCTTGATTTAGAGTGAACTCATGTATTTATCTATTAGTTTATAATTTCACAGAGAGCCCGGAAGGAGACATAAAGGACAAACGTCTTGACTCCGCACATAGGTCGACGCAAATATTTAGACTCGTTATTTTAAAACGGAGTGAAATCGTCATAGTGAGTGATAGATTAGGGGCTTCTGTAATTTAGCGCTGTGGAGTAACCACTTCTTCAGAAGTAAACAAGACAGAAGTTACTTAAAATATTTCAGTGTATCTTAATCACATTAGCACTGACACTTTTTATTTAATTTATTGAGAATTTTTCCTCTGAAAAATGCATTACATTTACTACGGTTTGCTGCAGGTAAATGCTAGAAGATTCATCTATCTTCCGTATCAAGAAAAAACATAATAAGCATTTTTCAAATTTTTTGCGAGGTATTAATTAAAATATATAAGAACTGTCCATTATTTTCAATTTTGTAATTTTTTATTTCATTTTCACTTTACTAATTTTAGTATAATTTCAGCTGATAAATTTCATTTCACTTTGTAGAAGAAACAATGAGAGAAATTGGTGTTTTCTCGCAGTATTCCTGAATTTATTTCAAGATGCGGTGAAATTCACAAGTTAGTTTTCAATGGCGTTTTCATTACTTAGGAATTTGACAAGCGAAATTCGTGACTCAATTGGAAAACCAAAGTTTTTAGAAATTCGTCGAGGAAATTTGTGCAAAAAGCATCAGGTGAGTTGAGCATTGTGATGACAAAAGCAACGTGGTTTCCGAAATGGTGGGTTGTGTTGTGGTTTTTAAAGATGGAATTACTCCTAAGAAATACAAATGATAATCCAAACTGGAACAGGTTTTGTAACACTACTACAAACTGCGTGCTTGGTAACACAGTACAGAAGTTCTATGAAGGATTTTCACTACCACTTTCAAGATATCACATAAATCTACAAGGAAAGTACAGGGGTGCTGATAAGTTCTTAGCCCGACCAGGAAGGAAACAAGCTAATTTTTCCGTCAGAATGATGTGGATTTCCTTCGGCGCCTTGCCTTGCAGGGGGAAAAGAACTTGATGACAGCTCGCGTCTCGATGTTATTGAAATCGCGCGCGTCCCTGACACGCTTCGGAGCTTGTTTCGTTCCTGGTCGGGCTAAGGATTTATCAGCACCCCGGGTATGGCTTTCCCCAACCAATTTTCAAGAAAGTCCTAAATGTTCTGCGGCAGTTTACGTAGACTTATCTTAACCAATTTCACGCAAATAGGACAACAATTGGAAACTTAGGGTAAATAGTCCCTCATTCCTGCATTATGACATTCCCTGCACCTACATCCAGGAAGTAGATGTTACATAAATTTTATGCGGCTCTCTATCACCAGATTTCGTCGAAGTTCTAAAAATATAGGAAAAACATCACCAATATAAATTACTCAGTAGTAGCCTACTACTGAATCGAATTTTCCCCAGGTCAAATATTTTAGCATAATTACCAGGACATCGTCTCTCTGGACCTTCCAACATATTAAGCCTTGAAGAAGAGAACACTAGTTTTCCATCAAAAGTCTGTACCCCATTAAGCCAGGATGCAAAATTTTCAAAAAAAAAAGGGTGTCCTCAACTACACTTCGGCCAAAATCTCGTAACTCGAACACTGCAATATACTAACAAGACGGAATGTGTAACTGCTGGTTACACTGAGGCGCGTTTGGCCAAACACTGTTTTTGTGCAATAGCAATAAGTATTACCCAATGCGAATGTTTGTGTAGCCTTAGTTATCGAGCATGCAATGCGCATGTCCCATACTGTCATCTGCTTCCTGTTCGTCTCTACCTACTTTGTCCACAGTATCCCGACACAGGTTTTTCCAACTCGACACAGGTTTTTTCTTGGTTTCCCTGTGTCTATAAGCAAATGCTGAGATGATTCCAAAGATTCCAAGTTGCCACTACATGCTTCTCATGTAGCCCTCCCGACTTAAATCTAGTAGTAACCAATTTCATGTTTTGTTTACATGTAAAATAACCACTGCCACCGGGTAACAATCCAATTGCAGTAAATATATTATTATTATTATTATCTCATAAACGGCACGATTTTGAAAAGATTTATTGAAGGTAAAATGTGTGCTTTGATTTTCTGTGCCATTTCTGTCTGAGCCATTTGTCATACAAAGGAGAACTGAGCTAGGTATGACCATGCAAAAGTATATTGATCGTCAAGTACCCCTTATTCTTCTCAGATTTTAGTGAAAATTGAATAATCTCTACAGATTTTCGAAAAATAATTAAATGCTATATTTCTTGAAAATCGGTCCAATGGGAGCTGAGTTGTTCCATGCGGAATGACAGACGAACAAGCTTATGGACATGAAGGTAAAAGTTGCAATTCGCAATATTGCGAAGGCGCCTAGAAATTCTTTTTTGAAACGAATCTAACTACATGTTATTCCATGTCGCAACAAGGTTAATCGCACACAAAAATATATAGTCGATATAGTGACTAGCTGCAGCTTCAATACCGACGAGAGCAAGAAATATTTCTCTTCTCTCAAAGGCTCAGATCCAACCTGGGACCCACCCAGTTTCTTATTCAAAGCGTGCCGGCAGCTTTTCCCCGAAGGTTAAGCGCCCGGAACGTGAAGCTGATCGTTCACTTCCACCTATTGCCAAGTCTAAAGAGTGTTTGGAGCTACACCATTGCCCATTCCATATGCCTTCATGGCATGCTAAGCCGTACATTTACCACTTTCGCTACGGAATACAATTCAGTGCCTCAGACGCAAAACAAACAGGATCACGTATCACAGTACAGCGGTCCCCATAGGTGTAAAACAGTCTGCCTTTACGGGTCGACTGCATAGCAACTGAACACGTGGAGAACTATTGTGTTGCACTTAACCTAACTAACATGACCGACCTCTAGGTATTACCTGCAGCAGAGTATAGAGTAGGGAAGTGTATAAATATTATTTCCCCCTCCTTCTAAGCATAAAAATTAAAGTCCATTATCTGTGAAAATTATCTATGAGCACTGCAACTTCTACATTATTTTATCTCATTAAAATCTTAAAAGTTTGTCTGAAGTGTGGAGAAGTGAGAGTTTAGTAACAATATATACTGACGTTTTCCTGCAGCTGTGCTTTTGTACCGGCTGGTTACCAAGGTAATTAATACTGAGAAATGTTGCTTTTGTAGGTGTCGTCTTGGATGACACATGGCAGCCGCAAGAAAGGTGAATGTATATTTGCCTTTCCAGAATAATAACATTTCTTTTTCTAGCAAGTAAGACTCTTTTAAGTTATAATTGTAATGCTTTTATACAATATTTAATGAGTTTAAAAAGCTGTGTGCTCCCAGAGAGGACTTTTAATTTAGTAAACAAAGATTAACGTTTCTGTTTCGCCGCTTATAAACACCTACAAGGAAAACCATATAAGGAAGCTATAGCCTGTCTATTTCAGCTTTTGAAGACTGAAATTTCTAATTATATTAAGGCCAGTAGTACAGGATGGACGTTCGGTGCAGAATCTTTTGCCATCCAGGTTTATCTCCAAAAATTTAAAGATCGAGATATATAGAACTATAATTTTACCTGTTGTTTAGTATGGGTGTGAAACTTGGTCGTTGACATTGCGGGAGGAAAGGAAGCTGAGGGCGTTTGAGAACATGGTGTTGAGGAGAATATTTGGACCTAGGAGAGATGAGGTAACTGGGGAATGGAGGAGATTACATAACGAGGAGCTAAATGATTTGTACTCCTCACCCAATATTGTGCGGGTGATAAAATCAAGAAGAATGGGATGGGCTCGGCATGTGGCGCGTATGGGTGAGGAGAGGGGGGTGTGTAGGGTCTTGTTGGGGAAACTGGAGGGAAAGAGACCACTGGGGAGGCCTAGAAGTAGATGGGTGGATAATATTAGGATGGATCTCCAGGAGGTGGGATATGGGTATATTGACTGGATTGGGCTGGCCCAGGATAGAGACAGGTGGCGGACGCTTGTGAGTGCGGTAATTAACCTTCGGGTTCCGTGAAATGCGGGGAAATTCTTGACTAGCTGCAAACCAGTTAGCTTCTGAAGAAGGACTTTGCACCATGGAGTAAGTAAGTACAGGATGGACGTATAGCTGGTATCTAAAACGAGTTGTGCATCTCATTTTCTCAGGATTTGTGCCACTTGACAAATAGGTCGAAGGGAGTGTAAATTCAGAATGCATCATGATAACATGGCGTATAAGAATCTGGCCTGAATTTAAGTGACGCAGGGCAGAGTCCACGTAACCAATTTAGTAACAAAGTTAATCCTACTACCGAGAAACAAATTGTACGTACCGTTGGCTACTACACCAATATAGTCTTTATCTTAATGTGTTCTGAATGTGTGTAATCTATTGTTGCTGGAAATTCTTGATTATGGAAACTGGGCCTGTTACTGGCCAGCAGACACAATTCTTATCGTGCTACTAGTCGTTCTTTATCTAATTGACACTGCGACACTATCGCCTTTGTTTATACGGTAAATAACCTCAAAAACAATTCAGAGTTTCTACCAGATTTTAACTCGTATGATAAAGCTTTATTTGCTTAATCATTTTGTGTATGATTGTCATTTTCTTCTCAGATGCCCTCATTTCATTTTCTGCCAACATATATAAAAAGAACATGCATATCAGGCTGAACTGTTACCTAGAATATGTCACGTACTTGATGTTGAAATTTTGTCACTTCCCCATGATTTTTATAAAAGTAACAGAAAGCAAAATACATTAATGTTTTTCGGAGAATTTAGAGAATGCGTCTTTCAAGAATCAAACCACAGCGAAAGTAGTTAGGATAATTGTAAATATCTAAGACTGTTCCATATGTTAAACCAACAGAATGCACTAGTTAAAATACAATAAAACAGATAATAATATATAAATTCGCGTTATGTGGTAACCCTACGTGTTTCGGCACCAAGGTGCCATCAACAACAAAAGATAGCAATTTCAACAAGTATTTCAGGCGTTATTCGCCCCCATTTGCATAATAAAAAGTGAAAGATTTAAAATTCCAAATTACACTTAATTTATGTTGTTTCAACATGTGTACAGACACTCGTTGATTTACTTTTTTTTGGTTTAAAAAAATGCACGGTATGAATAATATAAATCTATATCTGTGTTTCGCTGTCCAAATGATGCAGCTCTTTAAAGTGTGAAGATTAACATAAGACTTATAATTCAATACAGTGGTATTAATATTGATTAGATAAATAGCTTACAACGTACAAATACTTTATAAATTTTGCTCGTTCATGCAAATGCTAATTCTAGAGTGAAGCGCCCAGATAATAACCGAGTTTAAGAAACGGACTTCTTGGTTCAGGTAGTCCCTAACGTCCGAAGTGGTGAGGTGTCCTCAAAGAACAACAGAGGATATTAATTGGACAGCAAATGTTGAAGTATTGGGAGTACAGCAATGTACCTTTATTCACCCCAAATCACATGGGAAAAGAGGAAGGAACGAAATAAGTTATAAAAAAAGAAAGCAACAAGGGAGGGAAGAGAGAACAGAAGTGCTGTTCTGTTGATTTCTTAGAAAAAGAAATAAAAAAAAAAAGAGACTTCTCTTTCGGTTTGCCACCAACATTAGGATACGAGGTTCCAATTTGATGTGTAAACCGCTTTCTTATTTCAGAAAAAAATATATTTACAATTTGAAGAGTAAAATATTTCTTAATTTATCACAAATATGTTTCCAATTTGATATGCAAATCTCTTTCTTAATTCACATAAAATGGAGTTCCAGTGTGAATGGTAAATCTCCTTCATAATTCAAGCAAAAATCATTTGATCCAGTGGAATGTTGTATGCAATATGGTGTTCCCAGTAATGTGGTCTTCACATGGAAGGATGATCGCATAGAACATCCCTGTGTCTACCAAACGGACATAACTGAGTCTTTAATGCACAAAACACATACATTTACGTATTTTGTTAAATCTCGAAGGGTCATATTAAAGCAAAATGCCTTTGCAGGTACTTAATCTTACTTTGCAACAAACGCAGGCGTGGATTGCTGAGAGGGTTGCCTCGGTTAGCTATCTTGCTGGTTTAGCGAGCCTGAACAGATCTGTGTATCTCTCTCTTGCAATGGTTGCTTATAATACTAAAGCCTAATTACAGTAGGAAGATCTACTGCTCCACCATACCGTTCCAGAGAGGGTGTGTATGGGATAGCCTAACTTTCTCTTTGTTCTTTATACCCTCCCTTGAACAGTAACTGTAATTTGTTTATAATATTATTCGTATTAATGATGAAAAGTAAGTAAAAGGGAACTAAGTGTCCATTTTCCCTTTCTTCTAATTTAACCGAAGGAACGTTATTTTATCTCGTTAATAAATTGATAGTTAAAATGTATTCATGTCTACAATATTCCCATGTTTAAATATATAATTAATACCTTAACGAACTTGAGGTTTCAGAAAAAAAATCAATTTTATTTTCAGTGCTCAAGATTTTTTTGAATACTCCGAAGAATTTAACAAAGACTATGTTCAAACTTTTACATAAAATAAGCTTTGTACTGTATTAAAATTTCAAATTGTTTAGCATCTTTTCAGTTTATATTACATTTAACGAAATGTGAGGTCAATAGACTATAGTCGGTCTCCAATAAAATGTTACATTACTAAATTTAATTAGCTCTGTCACAAGCAAAATTAATTTTTCGAAGACTTCAAATTAATTTATATTTTATACAAAGATGGCGTTATTGTGTCGACAGTTTTTTTATTAGGAAGAAACGTCTTTAAATGTTGTGTAGGGAAATAATCCCTAATTAGTGTTAGAATCATAAGGAACACATAATTACGCTCTTTGCGATAAAAAATCGTTGCTATTTTTAAAACTGGTAGTTCATATTCCAAAGAATAGGCTTCACGCGTCTAACGGTTCTCTCAGTGTATTTTCTGTATTCTTTGTTGTCTTTGTTAGTAATATAAGAACGTTAACTTTAAATGATTGATAAACAAGAAGAATGAGTCTATAAGATTACATAAAATTTAAATAGTCATAAATATTTCTGTTCAGCTATTATCCTCAGGCACTTTTTCAAATCTTGCGCTGTTGTTGGGACTGTTGTGTTCCCTGAATCTCTATCGCTGACTCTCCGAATACCTTCTGTTTAAGTACTAAATTGGTTGTGTCAATTAAGTCGTGTTGTGGTTGAAAGAGATAATAGGGTTTATAATTTTAGATCTCCAATATCGCAAGAGAGAAGAAAGAGATGAAATAAAAGCAAACCGAAAATCTCCAGAGATCACAAATTTATCGACTGGATTTTTATAAAGTTATAACGTACCGTGGATATCGGATCGGCGGGTGGTTTGCTCCCCAGGCTTCTTTAAATCCTCTACAGAGCAGAGCCTTACATTTCAGGCCTGTTACTCTCTCCTTGTCCTCAGATTCTTTCAACCTACCACACATGAATCTGCTAGTTTAATTCTCTGTCTGCTTTACACCTTTCGCATTGCCTTCCTTTCTCTTTAACATAAGTTCTTTCGTTGTTTCTTTCTTTCTTCGGACATTTACATTTTTTATTGTCTGTATATATGTGTATGTATACACATGTATATATATATATATATATATTATTTATTAACTCTTTCTTTCATTCTGGCGTTTATTATTTCTTTGTCGTTCCATTATCAATGATTTGTTCTTTCTGTCTCTATTAAATCCTCTCTTCTTCTTCTCCATTTATTTTCTTCTCCCATTGGTTAATTTAGCTGTAGGGCGTACAGAGCCTGCAATTTCATTGTTACTGAGTTTCTTGGCCGAGATCAAAGAGGCTGGGGCCTTAAGTTGACCACTCGTTTCCATCTCGTGCTGAAGAAAAGAATGGGTGGAGCTATACCTTTTCTCCCCAAATACGTTTTCATGACGTCAAAAAGGAAAGCCCTTCTCCACTTCCTATTACGTTCTTTCTTTTTTTTCTTGTTATGTTTCCTTCCTCTTTCCATCCTTTATTCTGTATTGTTTCTTTTCTTTTCCTTTCCTACTTCCCCACGTTTAACCCTCCTCTCCTCAAACTTTTCAGAGAGTGTCGAACTTGAATTCTCCTTCTATAAGTCACCCTGTCCACTAACTTCTTGCTGCTGCAAAACAATAACACGAAACACACACGATATCCTGTTACCTGAACAATGTCATCACGGGCTCCTCGTCCATTCTTACTACATGGTTGTTAGTTTTTAAAGTATTTCCCACAACAATAGGTATTTTGATATTTGTGTCATGTAATGGAGCATGCTACCACATGGATTCTAGGGAAGAAGTTTCGGATCTCAAAATGCAAATGGAAGTTTTCCATGTTTCTCTTTGTTTTCCTCTTTTAGCAGTGGATTACGATTGCACACTTTGAAGAGACTTAACTGCGTCCAAATATGTTTATTACAAATAACACGGACAGTCAAATACCCGAGTCAGGCACGAACATCAATAAAGTAAACAGAACATTAAAATTTTCCGTCATTACTATAAAGTATACTCTTTGAAGTTTCTTACCAGTGGCACAGATGTTGGGGCCAAGCGGCACAGGATTGATGGCGACATTATCCATCATTTGTTCCGTTACGTTACAGGCTATTTCTCTAACTGTCCCTGTATTTATTCAACAGCCTATAGAAGGCAGACAGGAGAAAGAGACAGAGGTAGACAAATGCGAATCGCAATATCCGAACTCCATATATTCCAGTCACAAGTCTGGAGTGTGTGCCTCTGCGCTCTGTTCGAGGCTTTGGCTTGGGAAAGCCGAGCATCGTGCAAAATATACAGTTGTGCATTAAGGATAGTGTACAGACTTGTGTGTTCTCGCAAGAACCGATAAGGCAACTGTCAGAGTGAAAAGAATAGAAAATTCCTTTGCAAGTAATATTAGGTAAAATTTGTTGGAAAACATATTAAAGTGAAGAGATGTTGATGTGAGATTAAAATTACATAAAATATATACTTAGTCAATCACAAATACTTTATGCTTTATTAATTTAAATAATGGCGACTAGTTTCGGCCTATCAAGGCTATCATCAGACTAAAATATGTATAGAAACTTAAATGCCGATATATAAGTTTCTATAGATATTTTGGCCTGATGATGGCCTACACAGGCCGAAATAGTCGCCATTATTTAAATTAATAAACCATAAGAGAGTTGTGTTTGACGAAGTATATTTTATTTCACTTTAATATTATACTTAAACACAACGGGATGTCCTCTACTAAGAATAGGTTGATATGAGATTTAACTCGTGCATTTTATTCATTTCATATAACCCTCGTTCTGCAGGAATTCCACAGCATCGACCAAAGTCGCAATATCTGCATTTTGTACCTAAGTCACTTTTGAAAATATCATCTGATTACAATATGAATGTCTGACCGAGCGTGAAGGGTGATGCTGGCGAAATATGGGGAACTGGGCTTTGTGCTTGTTCGGGTAAAAGGGTAGGTAATTTGGGGGGGGGGGGGAATTACCGCCGCATTCAGTCTGCCGTCGGCCTTTAGGTGTTCATCTTCCAAAGTAAATTTAAATATAACTAGTATTGATAATTATTGTGAGGACTTTGCACTGTATGCGTAAAATTAACTGATAATATGTGGACGTTCCACATTTTAAATTATTTACTTCCCTGTTCATACGCTTCGTCTCATTAGTGCATTTCACGTTTTGGTATGAGTTACCTAAAATAAAATTGTGGAAAAATCATGTTGCTTTATATTTCTTCAAAGTAGCTTCTAAACAATGAGTATGGAAACTGGAAATCACAGCAATGATGCTGTACGCGATGTACACTTCCACCTACAGAAACCCATTATTTTTTTAAACACAATTGAGTTACTCCTTTTTTGACGTTCAGGTGACCTGCATCGTGATAAATTCTTAAAATAGAACGAACTAGATGCATTAATTTCTCAAATTTATTTTTGGAAAAAAACTATACATGTTTCGGACAGCTCCTCTGTCCATCGTCAGGAGTTTTTCACTGTACACACAGTAATACATACAGGTTATGCTGACAGCTTGCTAGGAGCAAGCTGTCAGCATAACCTGTACGACATATAACATTGCTGTGTACAGTGAAAAACTCCTGATGATGGACAGAGGAACTGTCTGAAACATGTAGAGTTTTATTCCAAAAATAAATTTGAGAAATTACTGAATCTAGTTGGTTTTCTTATAAGAATGAGTTACTCCTATCTGGGTGAAAGTTTCAAACTACGAAAATACTATCTTATTACTGCTTGCATGAAATATAATCCTGCTTGAGAACATTGAATGCCGACCAGCCAATCAAGAAAATTCCCGTCTCGTATAAAAGGGAATGCTTCATTACTGCGTTTCATGAGGTTACCATCTCATCGTGTGAACATGCGTGACATGTTTCAGGCTTCCGCCTGGTGTAGTTCGGCTCTTCGCTCTACTGCGATATTACGCAGCGTACATTTTACTTGTTTACGGACGTTTCGGGACAAATAATGTGCCCAATCTTCAAGGGGCAGAGTTTCAACTCTCGAGCTCAGCTTCAAGGATCAAGTCCGTCTTTAAAAATGGGACGGAGAGACTCTGCCAAAACTTCGGTAACTAACGACCAAACTTTGCTGCATAACATCCTAGAAGAACGAAGATTTCCGTGCGTGATTTCAGGCTTCCGCTTCGAAGTAAATGGGGTTTGCGTTTTTCTGTGATGTTACATAGCTTATAGTGGTAAGAAATTACCATTATAGAAGAGCGCAGATCTCACCGAGACCTCTAGTTTACACGCAGTTTCTTTAAGATGTAGTATTTTAATGTTGTCATTCCGTGCGGTCCTCTATCCCAAAGAATAGGTCCAAGTTGGGTGTAATTAGCTTCTTCTTTTCTTTTTTTTTTTACATTAATGGTTGATTTCCAATCCGGAGAGAGCTTCCCCTTTGCAGATCACCTCTTTTTGTTTGTCTGAAACGGCTCATTCAATAGGCTCATTCCATTCAATTCGTAGATATAATACCTGGTGTCGGGGACCGCGGTAACACAGTGGTTAAGCTGCTGTGCTACAAATCGGAAGGTCGTTGGTTCGATTCCAGATTGTATCGTTGGAATTTTTCATTGACATAATCCTTCTGTTCGCACTATGGCCCTGGGGTCGACTCAGCCTCTAACAGAAATGAGTACCAGTAGCATTTCTTGGAAGTAAAAGCGACCGGTGCGTAAGGCTGACAACCTTACTACTAACCTGCGCCCTTGTCACGAAATCTGGGGACCTTAACTTCCTAGAATCCTCTGGGTCCCTCCGGGCCTGTAACGGGATTGCTTTTTACTAAAGTCTGCCTCCTCCATCCGAAGAGCGAAGATATTCCATACCGTTGTGATAAGGGACACAGAAACTGGTTCCTGAGTAACAATAAATTTTACATTCTTTAAAAACTAGTATTTTTATTACATTATTTTATTTGTTGTATTAAATAGTCCAAGGTGTAGCTGAGCATTTTGTTCCGATGTCACTGGACATTTTACCGTAATATTTGAGAACGGTTTCTCAACTCGACACAGACGATGGTCACATTTTTCCATGTTCGACATCTTTACCACCATCAACAGCAACGCTGTCGTTCTTGTGCTTAACTGTGTATACTGAATTAGCTCCATGTTTTGCGTTGAACTGGTATAAAATTTGGTTTTCTAGCTGGCTGAGGGCGGGTGGGTTTGTTTCTGAAGGCTTTTGTCATATTTCGCGTGTCATCCCGTACTACTACCAGGTCCGCACTACATATATATTCTGTCTCTTGTATGTAGTCTAGCAGCTTTCTGTAATTATTGTTACTGTAATTACACTGTGGATTAATTATCCAGCTTCTACACGCTCTTTTCCTGCTTGCAAAGATGTCAGTGCAGTAGTGTCTTTGTATAGGGTGAGTGCGAAGAGATTCAACTGCAACCGTGATATAAAGGAACGCCAAAAGACTGATACTAGATCCTGTTCAAAAATTAAATATTTTTATAAAAAACTAATTTTCGAGAAGGTAATTAATTGTTTAAGTTGACAGACTATAAAGGGACGGCTGACAGATCCACTGATATTTAAGCAGCACAGAAAGAGATATTTTATTATGTTCAAATAGAGCACCTAAAATTGTGTAACTTTCATTGCACTTCAGATACATATCTTTATTCTTTAATTCTTATAATGAAACCAACTAGATGCACTAATTTCTCAAATTTATTTTTGGAATTAAACTCTACATGTTTCGGACAGTTCCTCTGTCCCATCATCAGGAGTTTTCCACTGTACACACAGCAATGGTTTATGTCAAACAGTTTTGCTGACAGCTGGCGGGCAGGATCAGGATGGAACTCTATTTCCTAATTACGGACAAGACCACAACAAATTTCGAATTGTTGGAAGTTTGGCAAAGAGTCTTGCTTCCGCGACATAGTACCCAATTGCAAATTGTCGCATTCCACAGCCGGAAGAAAGACTAAGATTTCTGACTTGGTTCTTCCTTTAAAAATGCTAATCTTCGCAGTTGCTATTGGCTAAGAAATGATGTGTGAAGTTCCTTTGTCTACCATTTTTACGGGTTTAAACATTACAACACTTCTTAGCTTATAATTTTTTCTTGCAAATTTTGATACGCTCCAGCCATTAGTATCTTCCCTTCTTTCCCTCCTTATTCAGACCTCTTTTACCTTCTTAATGTAGGTGTAGAGGGTTATTGTTGCACTTGATCACCCTCATTGACACGCACTTCTTAGGACTCCACTGGCCAAAAGACGACCTGTCGTAGAGAATTCTTCTGGACAACACACAACACTCACAAGGGAAAGACATCCCTAACTGTGGCGTGAGTTATTATTATTATTATTATTATTATCTGTCATGTAAATTTCCTTATTTATTTTAATTTACGAAAATGCATTATATTTATTTCATTGGGATTTTGCAATTAATGTTACATCAGATTGGCTGAATTATTTTACTGTAATACACAACTTCCACAGAATAGCAAAAAGAAAAAGAATACTCTGTTCCGAGGCAGTTACAAAACACAGATATTAATTTTAAGAATCATGTGGAATAGGATTGCTTGTGCAGACAGTTTTGATGTATTCAGTTATAAATTTGAAGGTAGAAAGTTTAATTAAATTTTATGAGCTTGTTGTGTAATTAAAAATAAGACAGAAGTATATTAATAATTGTCCAACGAGATGCAACACAAAGCAGTCCATTTATTATTCTGCAAGTTCACTCTACATGTTTCCGGCGTCAACCACATCCACCATCAGAAGTACACAAAACTGTAACTACAGCCTCCGGTACTGGTCATATTTTTTGTGCAGCTACCTCCATCCATGCAAGGAGGTAGCTGAACTTGCAGAATAATAAATAGACTGCTTTGTGTTGCATCTCGTTGGACATTTATTAATATAGATCAGCGATGCACGGAACCATAAACGAAATAAGAAAGAAGGTTAAGTTTTCATTTCCAATTCGAAGTACGAAAATTGTTAAATAAATTTACTCGACAAGCAGCGACAACTTGTAAGGAATAGGATTACATCCGTACAGAAAAAATAGCTTCTGATTTTTTGACAAATGTCATTTGGAATCTGTAAAATTTTTAATCACATGGTTATATTATTACGAAATTCTCCGTTAAAATTTGACAATTGCTGTCCAGTTTTCTCACCAGTTTTATGATCTGGGTTTCCTATCAACTTTAGACATCAGTACCAGGTGGAACAGAGGGTCATTTCAGAAATTTTAAAATCCTTAGGAATGGCGTTTACCTAAATTGTACCTAATGATTCACTACCTGCCTCATTGTGAAGAGAGACCATCTACCCTCGACAGATAAATCTGATAATTATGATACTACTGGAACTATCAGAGATTTCAGTCATTCTATTTTACCCTAAAATTTATGTTCTAGATCATTTTGACAAAGTACATAGCTGTTCTTGTGTGTAACTTTTAGGTACGAAACTGCGCATTATCCACTGTCAGAGAGGAGCATAAAACTTTTGGATCACCCTGCTTCCTGACACCGGCCTACTGAAACATGTTTTCTGTATTAGACATGTATTCTCTTGTTTTTCAGTCTATCTCTCTCTATTTTCCTCTTTCTGTCAACCCTCTTCATCCTCTCTTTTCCTTCTCTACTTCCTGTTATTTTGACCCCATCAAATCCACCCCGTCCTTTACACACAGCCATGACGTGCTACTGATTCCGCCAGGACTGAACTCTATCAGTATCAGCCCTTGTAATTTGCGTTTATTATGATCACTTATGTCCTGATGTGAAAGCAGTATTCACGATAATATTTGGTAATGAAATTGGTGACTACAGGGGAATAATTCGTGATTTCAGGCTCCCGCTGCAATGCAGATCAGATATACCTTCTTCTAAGGTTTTAGGCAGCGTAGAGCTGTGATTTATCACAGACGTTTCGGGACAACCTATCGTTTCCGAAACGTCCGTAAGGAATCAACTCTCTACGTTGCTTAAAATACCAAACGAGGGCAGATCTCTTATTGTGAAGAAATATTATTAACATACATATATTTAAAATTAAACATTTTTACTATGCTTGCTGATGTAAATAATAATAATAATAATAATAATTTATATTTTTTAACTTGGGAGTTTTAGAGCAAAAAGGCTAATTACTTTTATTTAACGACATTTTAAACCGTCACAGTGAGAAACATGGATTCTATAGTATCGGAAGTGCTGGGAAGTAACAATACATAATATGCAAACGAAACTTAAGAGAAAGTTGTGTTTACTTACATGAAGAAATTGTTTCCACATTCCGTACATACAAGTATTAAGAAACACCACAGGTACTTCGGTCGGTACCTGTGCCGAGTGTTGAAATGATTACTTCCCGAATTCCATTCCATACTTCTGTCCAACGCCAACATCCTTAGTTCAACACAGTTCATTCGTAGGCATCTGGTAGCTTCAGGTGGCAGCATGCTTGGATATAAATGGGCCGTTCAGCAGGAAAGGGGTGTGAGAGGATCTCTAGACTTCGTGTTTCGGAAAGAAGGGGATATAAAATAATGCAATCACTAATATAACACAGATCTGAGCCAACATAAAAAACGGGTGATTAATTTTTAAAATAAAGAGGTTATCGAATCGAAAATCAATGAGTGGTTTGGGGGTCCATATCTCTTTTAACATTCTTATTGGAATTCAATAGAACTGTACTTGATTCGATGAAAAATGGATTGTAAAACTTACGAGTATATTTGACATAGGTTTAAGTAAATTAAACAGAATCTATATGCTCTATTGAAACCTATAACATCCGATTAGCATTATAAAACCACATAGTCAGTAAAAGAAATGTAACTCAAATATCCTTTCCCGACAAATTTGTGATTTTCTGTTTATTTCGAAAGCAATGTTTGTCACTCTCATAGGCATATTAGGAGTGAAATTACAATATTAATTAACATCTAAAAGTGTAAAGCCTTTTAATCTCGTAGGCCTAGTGAATCGGAGAAAATCACAAAGGTTAATTCGGATACATTTTGTACAAATCTACCAGGTAATATTAGCAGGAAAATTAGGCGGGCGAGATCATAACACGTCTTGGGAAGATGAAAAATTTATACAGGGATTTATTTGCAAAACATAAATGGGAAAAAGAGTTTGGAGAGCGTACGGTGCAGATGGTGCCGTGCGACTCACGGCACCATCTGCACCGTACACACGACTTACTCAGCGGCTCTCAAGACCACCACCCTTCCAAAAACTCGGTGCAGAAAACCGTATGCTGCAACTCAACATCTAATGCTCCTGATGATGGGCGTATGTACCCGAAACATGTCGAGCTAAAAATACACCAATAAAATTACCTAGTTGCATCAAGCTGGCATTTCACTTTATTTCATGATGAAGATGCACGGTCAAAGAAACCTCAGCTTTACAAAGATAAGTTTTTATGCGTATTGGACCGTGCATCATCTTGATATTTGAATAAAAGTAGACCAACTTGATGATACTTGCTTTATTGTGTCAATTCAATGCTCAACATGTTCCTGAAGATGGATGTATTAGCATCCGAAACATGTTGAGCAGTAAATTAACGTAATAAAGCAAGTGTCATCAAGTTCGTCTACCTTTATTCAAAGATAAGTTTGTTTAGAGTATGAAACAATAAAACTGAGGCCGTGCGAGGTATATACACGATGTAGCTTTAGATTTCATAAGGAGAACTAATAAAATTTGAATATGTGTGTGCGAAAGTGTGATTACAGCCTGCTGGTAAATATATTTCGAGATTCAATATCGGCTTTTTGTGTGATGTTAAAATTTGCAAGTACCACCTGTGCGAAACATTGATGTAATATCTGAGAAACATGATTTTGTCGGAAAGTGTGACTTTATTAATTATTTTTCCATGGCTCGACACTCCTAGTGGACCAGGACCTCCTCATTACTGAGGCTTCGAGATCACACTCAGACGCACCACTCTCGGTAACACTCTTATGGAGCAGTGATCGCCCCGTTGCGGAGTCCATCCCTTCTGTAATCCTTCCATTGACCAAGAAAGAATTATTTGGAGAAGCAGTACATGAATAAGTAAATAAAAGGCATATTTATGTATTTTATACTCTCCTAAAACGTATAATGCATATAAGTAATAATTTTACTGGGTCGTTATATACATTAGTCCCAGTCTCTTGTATTTAGTGTTACTAACAGGCAAAGTTCTATATTTTGTGCTGTAATACAAAATGTAATAGAAGCATCAAATGCTACACTGTGTGTGTTGATAAACTGCAGTATTGTGCGAAATAGCCATGATAATGTTACCTGTTCTTTAACTTTGGTTAGCTTGAAGGACGAAAACAATGGAATGAAGAATTCTATTGTTGAAAGCTCTTTGAAGACCAAGAAAGAGATAAGATAAATACATAAATTGGCTCTTTTGGGTAGGGTTGTAGGGATCAGATTTTTGAAAGTCTGGGTCAGTATGATATCTAGTAGCGTATTTGCGATTTTGGAATGTACAAAGTTGGTTTCTGTTCGTACCGAGTTGGTTTGTTTATTAGTGGCAATAATTGACTCTTTAAAATCAACTTTGTGTGTCATTCAAGTTTGACTCACGAAAGAATTGTCTAAAACACTGAAATAAGAGACAATACCAAACACACGCGCGGTAGCACAGTGGTAAAGGTGCTGTGCTACAAATCGGAAGATCGGTGGTTCGATCCCAGCTGGTGTCAGTGGATTTTTCATTGACATATAAAGTCCTTCCGAACGCACTATGGCCCTGGGGTCGACTCAGCCTCTAACAGAAATGAGTACCAGGTGTATTTCCTGGGGGTAAAGGCATCCGGTGCGTAAGGCTGACAATCTACCAACATCCTGCGCCGTTGTCACGAAATCTGGGAACCTTAACTTCCTGGAACCCTTTGGGCCTGTCCAGGATTGTAATGGGACTGATTTACCTTTTTACCAAACACACGGGACTCCGGTAAACTCGTGAGGTAAGGTGTGTTTTATAGGACAGTACGTCAGATTATCTGGACTTATTAGAACTTTATCAGTTTACTGTCACATTCAACAATGTAGGTTTGCAAACTGTAATATACATACAGATACTGTTCTACATCGTACTGCCACTGGAAGTGAGAGCGACGTTACATGCATTATGGCATTCCCTTACGCATGTCTGATTTTCATGTGATGGGTCATAGCTGGCGGTGACGTCACATACAGTTTGCTCATGTCTCGGTTTCCTCTCTCACTTTCTCTTCATATCCCTCCTCATCTCTTCAAAAACCCTTCGACCCCCTTTCCCTTGTAGCCACTGACTTCTGTCTCTTAATGTGTTTTAAGCTTTCAGTCCTCGTCCCCTTCTTTCAACACTGCGCCCCCCCCCCCATCGCACCGCCCCCCGCAATCCTCACATCACAAACAACAAGAGCAGCTCCAACAAACGAAAACGTTGTCATTTATACGTTATTCCGTATGTGTGTGTCGTGGAGTTAGTTTAGTACAACTGTGACAAACACATTTAATTTGCTTGGGAAGATTTCCCAAGGCTTTGAAACAACAAACATTTGCCATGAGCTGGAAAGGTCCAGGTTGAAATGTATGCTAGTGAAAACAGAAATTTCTACTAATGTTTAATTTCTAATTTTCTCTGTAGGCACTGGAGTTAATGTTGTTTTCTTTGAAATTACTTTACCTCTTTAAGTTTTCAACTTAGTTTTGTGTTATGACGGAATATTATATTTTCCTCTTCCTGTACAAACTCCGCTTCCCCCTTCCTCGCACCTCCATATTTATCACAGTGTAACATACAGAACAACTGTCATAGGGATTTTGACGTGGTTGGTTTCCTTATAACGTTTACGACCAACGTTTCGTCTTTGTTTTTTAAGTCCTTTACGTTTGTTTCTATGAAGCAGCAGCAGTTTTCAAAGAACAACTCTGCGTTAAATTCTCAAAGCACAGGAACGAATTTTTAACACAGGAGCTGAAATCGCAGGCGCCCAAATTCAATTCTCCACACTTTGACCCTTTCTCTCATGTAATTCGAATTACAAACGTTACAACATATACCTTATTTTGCAGTAACAGAATTATTTTAACACATTTCTAAAAAAAAATTGCCCCTGTATTCGCAAAAGTATTGTGAAGGATGTAGAGGACCTGGAGGTTGATCTTCACGTGACCAATACTTCCGAACTGGATACAGGCCCGTTTACCGTAGGAGAAAAAACCGCCGGTTGAGCCACATGGAAGAATAGGTGACCCCAGGACAGTACTAGAAGCGACAGCATTCAGAAAGTTTGCTGCCTTTACCGGTGCATGAATACTGATCTGTACCTTGTTAGAGACTGGCTTCTCTATGCTGTATACAGCAAGTGCCACTTAGAATTTCAGCCGGTACACTGGCTATTTTAATAGAAAACATGCTGTTGTGTTTTTAGTACTCAAAATAAAATAGAGTACAATCATCAGCACCCTAGTATGGCTACATGTTTCGGTCTCTTCTAGACCATTCCGAGACCAACATTGTCCAGTAGAAGGTACATTCGGTGCGCACTATGAATTATGAGAACCCATACTGTTTACAGGATGTGCGTAAAAAACTGTAAACTTTTAAAATTTAAAACACTTTTGCAAGGATGTAGCGTATCTAAAACACTATGTAGGTGTTTATCATCAGTTTTGAAAATTCTTTCATTATATACCATATAATTGACATATTTATATAAGGGAAGTACCTTCATAACTGACAACAACACATAAATGATGTTTGAGATTCGCTACATCCTCCCAACAATATTTTAACTTAAAATATTTACAATTTTTTACATTTTTACATATTTTTTACATTTGTGCCGTGCATCTTGATATTATCAAAGTTTATTATTCACCAACGAAAGCACAATTGATTGTCTTAAAAAGCAATATTAAAATTTACATTTACAATTGTTTTTACGTACATCCTGTAAACATTATGGAATACCAAAATGTGTAGTGCGCACTGATTTTACCTTCTACTGGAAAATATTGGCCTCAGGATGGTCTAGAAGAGACCGAAACATGTAGCCATACTAGGGTGCTGATGATTGTATGTTATTGTTATTTTTAGACAGAATAAAACCATTTTATTTAGGTTACACTGGCTGTGTTGGTTCAGGATTTCGGGGGTTGCCTCAAACCGTCCAACAGGTTAAATTTAATAATGGTGCCTCGATTAGGCCACTTCGATTTAAGTATTTTACGAAGTTAAAGTACAAATTTAGGTCAGGATTTTAAATGATAAAAATCATAAACGATTAACTTTTTAATGTTTATTTGCACAAAACAGATATTTCCCTTTACCTACACAAAATACTTGGATGTTAAATTTTTATATAATACTTGATTCCAACAAAGAATAAAATGCTAACGTCTGTGACACTTTCCATCATGTCTTATCCCTTTAATTTTACCTTAAAAAAAGAATATTTAACAGAAAGAACATAATAAATTCTACTGCCGAGCAAGATAATATAAATTTATGTTTATCGATAACTCGTAAAACCTAAAAAAATGTAATTATACAACTCGTTTTTCATCTTTTATGCATCCGTTCTTTTTTTTTTAAATTTTGTCCGTTGTATGCTTCTTTCTTTGTCTCTACCTTTCCCCTCTCTCCTCCCACACATAAACTTATAATTTTGTACCACTCGCAAATTCACCGGTGGTTGGTTGGTTTCTTGGTGTCAGAGGAAGGGGAGGGGTTGCGGAACCTTCCTGATAACAATAAGAATTATAATCGTCGAGAGAACTTTTTTATTGGTAATAAAACCTCCGGGAGGGTTTTTGAAATATGTGACGTGTACGAAACTCGACGCCCTCTAGCTCAAAGTAGACCTTCCGACGTACATTTTAGTTCTTCTACGTCTTTTGTCTTCTTCTTATTCTTCATCATTGTCATCTATTGTGGAACCGGTAGAAAAGAACTCTGGAATGACTAAAGGAAAAAGTTTCCATTTCGACCTGAGAGGAATAACATTGGTGGGCTACGTTAGGCCACACGAACTGCGAAATCTGGATAGCTGCGTCGACTTCTCTCTCTGTAATTGCAACCAGCTGTCCGTGATTAACATCATAAACAGTCAAGAGGAATTTTCCGGACACCTCTTTAAGGACACGACATTAATAAATTCAAACAGTTCTTTTTTTAGATAGCCTATTGCTTATTTTATTTTAATATTTATATAATAGGCCTATTCAGGATTTGAAATTAAGAGCAAATTTAACTTGCAGTTCCCTTTCTGTTTCGTTCCGAACCGGTCAGATAAATGAGTTGTTGAAATAAATTCCAGTTTTACGCACTTCTTTATATTTGTGAATTTGGGGTCCTCGTTCTAAATGAGCAGCCCAGTTTCTGAGTGCATAAAAAGAAAAACTGGACACAATGTTTGAAAACATGACAGAAGATGCATAAAGTTGCATAATGAGTACTTTCATGTATTGTTATCTTAAGAAATGGGGTTACTCTAATTATATTAAACAGTACGTAAATGTTACAAGCATGGTGAGTATAAGAAATATAAGCAAAAGTCAAGTTGTGGAACTCGAAGATGAAAAGAACACTTGGGAAACCTCTTGGTTGTTGAGATATTAACAAAAATTCTTCTGATAATTGAATTTTTCCCTTTTTGATTCAACTTGCTCTGGATAAGATGTGACGGAAGCAGAGGGACATGATAATGATGCTTCGTATTTAATGAAGTGGAAGGGGGGATTTTAGCAAGTCGAGGTGACAGTAGTCTCTTAAGGATGTTTTAATTTTGACGTTTTGCTGACCGTGCATCTCAGTATATTTATCTCAGTATTTAACCAACTTGATGCACAAAATTTGTTTCACAATAAGTTTTATTTCATGCCTCTACATTTTTCGAGCACATGTG
>Ga0131853_10003191_pt1 | contig 29412 bp, 44 predicted proteins | sample TergutLab28metaG_FD_92764 | JGI IMG/M metagenome (GOLD analysis project Ga0131853, IMG submission 92764) | Labiotermes labralis P1 segment gut microbial communities from Petit-Saut dam, French Guiana - Lab288 P1 (version 2) (version 2) | ecosystem: Host-associated > Arthropoda: Insects >... | reverse complement strand
TTTTGCAGAAAAACATAAAAAACACCCGTTCAAGTTAATTGAAGGGTGTTTTTTATGTTTTTACGGTATCGTCTGTCGGACTAGGACGGGCAATGCCCGCCCCTACCACGATTGTCATTTATCCCGTACGTGGGTGGTGACTTTGCATTGGTAGGGGCGGGCATTGCCCGCCCTTGTTCGATAGACGATACCGTAAGAACCTACAGAATAGTGTCAGTCCATTATAGATGGTTGGTATTTGTGGTTACGGGTATAGACATTTTTGCCCCGATTTTATTCGTTGCACCAAAATTAAATCTAGGTGCAATGTCGTCGGAAAAAGCGTAGCCATATAATTCTGGTTTGTATGCTTCGATTGCCTCTATAACAACATCAATCGCTTTTCCAAAATCGTCCTCATTTTCAAAAGGCATACCATGAAAATATAGCATTGTGCATTGTGGCAAGTCTATCATTTCATAACCTTCTGGAAGCGTTTTGTTGTAATCGTTAGGGACTTCAACGCCAACGGCACAGCTTGATGTGCCTTTCTTTAAGAATTTTGTGGGAAGTTCTAAAATTGCAGCATTGTCGAATTTTTCGGGTATGCTGTTTAGCAAGCCCTCCCATTCGCAGCCCTTTTCACCGCAAAACGAAAAGTAATCTGTCGCATTTTCTGAACGCAGTAAAATTAATTTGCGTTCTGGTCTGGTGACGGCTTGCACCGTAACTGTGCTGGAAAATCCGCTTTTCATGGTTTCATCATTCCTTATCTTTTTGTGAAGATAGTAATAATCACGGATTGGATAATGGGTGAAGTAACTTACAGCAGGCTTTTCGATGCGGTATTTTTTGGGCGTTATGTCAAATTGTTTTGAAAATGCCCTTGTAAAACCGTCGTGAGAGCCAAAACCGCCACTTAAAGCGACATCAATGACTTTTTCGTCCAAATCACGAAGCTGCTGTGCGGCAGTTGTCAGCCTTAATGCCCTGATGTATTCAAATGGCGTTTTGCCTAAAAGTTCTTTGAACACACGTATGGAATACCATAGGCTGTACCCTGCAACATTGCTTAAATCCTGCATTGTTATTTCTTGGTCGATATGTGTTATGATGTGTTTTTGCATCCTTGACACGGCATCGACTTTCTCCAAATCCCGCATTATTATCACCTTCCAATATGATTATATAAAAAATGATAATCCACTTCTCGACCTTGATTGCGGAATTTAATCTTGACTTTTGGTGAGTTTTGTCATATAATTGCACTTGCGTACTTGAGTGGCGGGCTTTGCACCTGAAAGGAGGGTTGAAAAATCCAACTTGAAAGGAGGTGAAGCACATGATGTATTATGTTCGTGATTTTCTTGATACAGTATTTATCGGCATTGTGGCAATTATTGCCCTTGTCGATTTTGTGGATAGAAAGCGTGAACGCCGCTCCTCTGACAGGGACAAGCGACGTTCCAAGAAATAAAAGCAACAACTAAAGTCGCAAAGCCCATCGGTCAGTGCGTACTGAGAGGAGTTACCGCTCCTCTCTTTTATTGTTCTCATTATAACAAATTATAACACAAATGTCAAGCAAAAATAATTATTTTTACCCTTGCTTTTATTGTCAAGTATCTGTATAATCAATAGAAACATTTATCGACAGGGGGGTGGCGGCATTTCACAACAAAATATAAACCCCACAGAGCCAGAGCGTAAGCAATTGGAGCATAAAATTATACTTTTATATTTGGTGGACAAAATTGACGTTCCCATTTCCAACACCCAAATTATAAAGTTTGCGGTGGAAGAAAATTTTATGAATTATTATTTGGTGCAAAAGTATTTGACGGAAATGGCGGAAAATGGGTATTTGGACGGGGTGCGAAGCGGCTCTTCCACAAGGTATACCATCACGGACGAGGGGCTAAAAACCCTTGCAACTTTCACCAGCTACATTTCCCCCAACACAAAGTCACGTGTTGCCAAGTATATTAATGAACATCTGGGGGCTGTTAAGCAAGACTTGGAAATTTCTGCAACGCATTTTTATCAAAGGGATACAGATGAATTTTTTGTAAAATGTGCGGTATACGATGACGATAATATGCTAATGGAAATTAATTTGTCAGTGGTAAACAAAGAGCAAGCCCTGCAAATTTGCAATAATTGGAAAGACGACGAGGGACGTGCTTATAAAGAGATTATAGAAATTTTGTTAATGAGAGAAACTAAAGATAAAGGGGAGCTGAGCGAAGATGGGAAAAGTTATTAGAGAGGGTTTGTCATTTGACGATGTGCTGTTGGTGCCAGGGGCATCCAGCGTGTTGCCAAAGGAGGTGTCCTTGGCAACATATGTCACACGCACCATACAAATTAACGCACCGCTTATTTCTGCACCGATGGACACGGTGACAGAATCTGCCATGGCAATTGCGATGGCACGCCACGGCGGGCTGGGTATCATCCACAAAAATTTAAGCATCGAGGCACAAGCCAACGAGGTTGACAAGGTTAAAAGAAGCGAACATGGCGTAATTGTTGACCCCTTTTCCCTTTCCCCCAACCATTTTGTTTACGAAGCAGACCAGTTGATGGCAAAGTACCGCATTTCTGGCGTGCCAATTACGGAAAACGGCAGGCTTGTGGGCATTATTACCAACCGTGACATTCGTTTTGAAAGCAACCACAATAAAAAGATTTATGAAGTGATGACAAAAGAAAATCTTATAACCGCACCAGAGGGGACAAGCCCAGAAGAAGCCAAGGAAATACTTACCACCAAGAAAATTGAAAAGTTGCCAATTATTAATGATAAATTTGAGCTTAAAGGGCTTATCACCATCAAGGATATTGAAAAGGCGATTAAATACCCAGACAGCTCCAAGGACGACCACGGCAGACTGTTGGTTGGTGCGGCGGTTGGTGCTAATGACGAGGCTTTGGAGAGAGTTGCCGCCCTTGTGGCAAAACGTGTAGACCTTGTGACAATCGACACAGCTCACGGACACCATATAAACGTAATTAATAAGGTGAGAGAGATTAAAGAAGCGTTTCCAAACCTACCTGTCATTGCTGGTAATGTTGCCACCGCTGAAGCTGTCCGTTCGCTGATAAAAGCGGGGGCGGATTGCGTAAAGGTCGGCATTGGACCTGGTTCTATTTGTACCACACGTGTGGTAGCGGGTGTGGGCGTGCCACAACTTACTGCCATAATCGACTGTGCAGAAGAGGCGGCAAAACACGACATACCTGTAATTGCAGACGGTGGTATCAAATTCTCTGGCGATGTGACAAAGGCTTTGGCTGCGGGTGCATCTGCCGTTATGCTCGGCTCGCTTTTCGCCGCTTGCGAGGAGTCCACGGGTGAGGTGCAAATTTACCAAGGACGTAAATACAAGACATATCGTGGCATGGGAAGCATTTCCGCCATGGAAAAAGGCAGCAAAGACCGCTACTTCCAAGGGGAAGCGGAAACCGCCGCAAAGTTTGTGCCTGAGGGTGTTGAGGGTCGTGTGGCAATCAAAGGCACAGTTGGCGAAACTATTTACCAGCTTCTGGGCGGTTTGCGTAGCGGTATGGGTTATTGCGGTGCTGGCACGGTCAAAGATTTGCAACAGCACAGCCAGATGGTGAAAATCACCGCTGCTGGACTGCGGGAAAGCCATCCGCACAATATCTACATCACCAAAGAAGCACCAAACTATAGCCGAGAAGTTTAACAGAAAGCTGGTAGGGGCGAGCATTGCTCGTCCCACTTATGCGGACGATACCGTCCAACCTCAAACGATAGTGCCAGCAGACATGGGACGAGCAATGCTCGCCCCTACAAAATAAAAAACGCCATTGCGGGGTTCTGACTCACAATGGCGTTTTTTATTTACTTACTGTACTCTTGTTGCTTTTCTTTTTTTAGCCGGTCTAATTCCGCTTGTTATTCACATATCATTACTTCATGTTGTTGGGCGGACTTTTCTTGCTCGGCTTTGCGTTGTTGTTCTTTTTGTATTGCTTTTTGTAGCTGTTCTGGTGTTAGTGATTTTATGGTGATGATGTCGTTGTTTATGCCGACGTGGCTTTTGGTATTCCATCCCATACTGTCAAGTAGTTCTTTGTCTAATTCTACCCTGCTTAGGTTGTCTAGTTTCTTTGTGTTTGGTAGTTGACAGCCTTCTTCTGCTTTTTGGACTACTAAAGTGTCACCTAGTTTGGTTAGGGTTACTTTTGGGGATGCGTCTAGGGATATACCTAGTTTTCTTTGGAACTCGCTGGCTATTAGTAGCCTGCCTTTTTCATCAATTTTTGTTGTGTGTGGTTGCATTTTTAATGCTCCTCTCATAGTTGTTTTTGTCAGGCAGAAAGATTTGCTTGACAACTAGACCTGAGAGATGTTAAGATTATCTCAGGTCTTTTTTGGACTTGTACGGTTTGCCTGTCTGATTAATCTGCCAAGATATAGGGTCAGACAGGCAGTTTATACAAGTCATTTACAAAGTAATATGTAGGGATTTGGCTGTCGCCTTAGCCCTTATTTATATTTTACACACAAACATCACACTTGTCAAGTCTTTTTTTGAAAAATATTGGTATTTTTTGCAACACCACTTTGCTGGTAGGGGCGGGCATTGCCCGTCCCACTTATGCAGACGATACCGTCCAATCCAAAACAATAGTGCCAGCAGACATGGGACGAGCAATGCTCGCCCCTACTCTTTGTGTTTGCCTTGCAGTTGTGCTAGTATTGTCCTCAACCTGTCAGGTATTGGCAGACCCATCAACGCCCAATTTTCAAGCAATGACATACCTTCATTGGCGATAAAGTACGAAATTGTCACCGTGCGAAGTACACCGCCAAGCTCCAACACCCCATCAATCAAATTTGCCACGGCAACCACAAAAAACACGCCAACCTTTTGCGCGCCACCCGCAAACATCTTTTTGCTGTTAAGTTCTTTTAACACAACGGCTTTGATGATACCCGTCACAAAATCAATCCCCACCATGGCGATAAGTGCTAAAAGCAAATTATCCGCCGCTCCGAACAAATATGTGGTCACGCTAATTATTACACCAACTAAACCTTTAATAAGAATACCTCCCATCTTTAAGAACCCCCTATTTTATAACTTGCTAATTATCAAGTGAAGATTATCAAACCAGCGGTTTACGTCATTAAAATCTAGCCAGCGGTCGTCCCTATTGCCACCCAGCCATGTTTTTGTTGCCTGCCAGCCCTGTGGCGGTGACGAACCCGCCAAGGCGTCCAACCTGCGTTCTATTTCGTTGATAAACCCAGCCGTGGGCAGGGTTGCAATGCCCTGCGACAAGTCCAGCGGGCTTGCCCCTGCTTTCACAAACCCATCACTTAGGTCTTGCAAAACTCCCAAGGATAAAAAGTCGTCTGGCTTCATTATATGCTTGGTCATGCTAAAGCTCCTTTCATAGTTGGTATTAAAAAAGCACCCTACGTATGGGTGCTTAATCCTCTAATGGTATCAATAACTTCCTTGACAGGTCTCTCATTTTCGATTTACTCCAATCACACCACAACAAACCCGACAACAGTGTGTGATGATGGTAGGGGCGGGCATTGCCCGTCCCAATTCTGCTGGCACATTTTATTTGGGTTGTACGGTATCGTCAACATAAATGGGACGGGCAATGCCCGCCCCTACCAGGAAATTTGTAATTTTTGCAAAAAGATACTTGACACGACCGAAATTTTGTCGTATACTGGAAGTGGTCAATCATTCTTTCGACTGGGGGTCTCCTTATAAAACGGTGCTTGCCTAAACGCCGACAAGCTAACAAGGCAAGCACCAACCCCAACTTACAGAGCCTAAGGGATATTATATCCTACCTTAGGTCTTCTTGTCAAGCACTTCTTCGACAAAAAGGATATAGGAAAGGATAGGTGTCAAAATGTTTTGTGTTGGAGATAATGTATTTGAAATTGAAAAAAGAACCTTTGACGAAACAACAGTCAACAATTCAGGGACTATTACCATACCCGCAGAAATACCGTACTTTCTGGGTCTGAAAGAAGGCTCGAAACTGGAAGTAGAAGCTGGTGTTGGTACAATTGTTCTAAAAGCCATAAAACCTTGCCCAACTTGTGGGCGTTAATTGTAGGGGCGACCATTGGTCGTCTTTTTTGTGTGCAATCTTATGTCGAACTGTGACGGAAAAGCCTAACTTATGCTTGACATCTCGGTTTCAAGTTGGTATAATTACACAGCACAAGGGCGGTTGGTCTTGCACCTCTGAAAGGAGGTGAAGCCTATGTTATTGTTTTGTGATTTGTTGTACTTGATAGCGGTTTGTGTTATGGCGTATGTCGCCCTAGCCAACCGTATAGACAGTAAAGCGAAAAGCAAACGCCGCCCTCCCGGCAAAGGTAAGCGGCGTTAAAGATTTGCGGCGTTAGTCGCAATAAATTTAATACATAAACCGCAAGACCTACCGACCTGTGCGATTAGAGAGGAGTAACCAGCTCCTCTCTTTTATTGTTTTCATTATACATGGTTCACATGGTTTTGTCAAGTAAAATTTAATTGTCGAGCAATATTATATTCCGCCAGATTTCATCGTTTACTTTCGACAATTTATGCTTGACATTTTGGCTTTAATTTGGTATGCTTACGCAAGCACAAGGGCGGTTGGTCTTGCACCTCTGAAAGGAGGTGATAACCGTGATGATTTGGGACATACTTAATCTGATATTTGTCGGCATTGCAACACTTGTAATAATTGTCGATTTTATTGACAGGAAAGTAGAGAACAAACGCCGCCCCAACGGTAAGGATGAGCGGCGTTAATGATTTGCGGCGTTAGTCGCAATAAATTCAATACATAAACCGCAAGACCTACCGACCTGTGCGATTAGAGGGGATGTTGACGCATCTCCTTTTTTCATATTAAAAGTATACACTATATAACACACAGTTGTCAAGCAAAATTATTGTCTAAGCACAGCAAAATTTGTCGCACCTGATAGCACACCCCCCGAAAAGTCCATTTCTTGGCTAATCGCCCGCCCACGCACCTGTCTGCCATCCCCATCAATTTGTATTATCACATTATCACCAAGGTCTGCCCTAGGATTTTGTCGCCATGTTGTCTCGCATTTCATCATCCGCTGTATCAATTCAAATTTACGGGTCAAAAACCAGTCCCGCACACTCTGGATATGTACGGCATTGGTGATAAACATAGGCAAATCCACTGTATACGGGCGTTCTTCCTCACCCACTTGCTTCCATGGGGCGGGGTAAAAGTTTTCCGTGGCTAAAAGCGAGCAACGCCAGCCCCGCACCTGCACCTCTGCCGTGCCGTTGCCCACAATCCGCATGGTGGCAAACATTGTGTTACGCTGAATATTCTGCAAACTAAACCCAGCCGACACTGTAATTGTTGGCGTAAGCCACACAGGGGCATCATATGGTATTGTCACATCCAAAAACCCAGACACATCTAAACGCACATTGGCAAGCCAGCCATCATCAAGGCTAATCATCCTCTCGGTCAGCATGATGCCGTTGTAATGGCGGTTTTGGCTAATTTCTGGCGGTTTCAACTGTTGTCCAAAACACAATGCGGGGGACAATGGGGGTTGTGCATGGCTTAACAAGTCCATAAAATGTATATTGCCCTGTCTGTCCTCATATATGGCACAACCTGCAAGCTCTGCCAAATAAGCAAGGGCCTTGCGGTGGCTTACATTACCCGTAAACGCAGGAAAACGTGGGTATGTGTTCATTGCATTGGACGGTATTACGTTAATGCCAGCCTCTGCCCCAATCCTCCTTGCTAAAGACCCCATATGCTCTAAGGCAAAATCACTTCCCATGAAAGTGGTGTCACTCAAAAACCTCGTTTTGCTGTGTCCCGCAAGCTCCACTTTTTTGTTTGTCACCTTCCATTCGTCCAAATAATAATCCGCATATTTTGTCCAAAACATTTTGCCCACGGGATAATCCCCTGTCCCAATGGTGTATTCCAGCAGACTGCCCCTTGCAAGCTTCTCAATCATCCCGCCGTCTATTGCAGAAAAGCGACCCTTATTGGCAATCACAGCCCTCAACACATTCCATGGCAAACCCTTACCCTCCACATCCCCTTGGTGCAGGGTACTTATGGACAACACATCCTCACCATCAAAAACCACCACATCCCCAAAATGCACCTGCATAACCCTAGCCCGCCTGCCCCCAGGATGGGTTCGCATCAGCCTAAGCGTAATACGACTGACCCCATCCACGCCATTTGCCGTCATCGTCAACGGCACATTGCCCCCATCATCCAAATTAGACTGCAAAAACTGCGTATTAATAATCGTACCAAATTCATTATGACACAAAAACTGCACATTTCGGCAAGCCCCATCCCCATCAAACACAAGCGTTATCGCTGGCAAGTCCACAGGGCGGGCAAAATTCACAACAACCTCTGGATGCTGGTTAATGGGAAATGTCCCCATATCATTAGAAATTTGCCTACTTACAAAACCCACCTGTAACTGACCATCTGGCAACATAAAAGAACCATCCAAACGCCATAAATTAGGCTCTAATGTGGCAAACCTTCCACTTGCATGGCTTACGCCATTAACAATTTGATGAACCTGCGAAAATTCGACCGCATGGGCAGACGTTGCTGTGGCAAGCTCCCTAATTCCCTGCCCATCCGCCACATAAGTCAATTTAACTGCATTTCTACGCAAATCATTGTTCGACAAAATCACAGCTCACATCCTTCCACCACATACCACCGCACAAATACGCAACCCTAGCCCTGTTCGGACGTGCCATCATTGTTTTTGTTACCATCTGCCCCATCTCACCGCACAAATAGGTCAACCGAACAAAAACAGGTTGGCTACCACCCACCAAACGGCGGTAATCCTCCCCGCTCATCATCTTCCACCCCACACTAACCATATCTTTAACCGCCACCAAATCCCCAACTAAATTGCCTGCCGCATTGCGGGCAAACTCCCCCACCACGTCCCGCCCAAAGGTGTAGCTGTCAGGCGAAGGCAATGGCACACCATTAATCCTAATTTCCATAAAATCCCTCCAAACAAAAAACGGCTTTCGCCGTCTATATTGAAACACTAACGTAATTTGACATCCACGACAAAATTCGATATAATACCACAAGGGACAATCAATAAGCAAGGCGGTTGGTGTATTCATCTCTGAAAGGAGGTGACGCACTTATGAATGGATATGAAATCTACATTTTCTTTGCCGCATCGGTAAAGTTGATAGAATACATAATCTTGAAATATTTCTTCAAAAAGAAATAACCGCCCCTCTCCAAAGATGCGGTTATTTTGTTCACTTCTAAACATCACACCAACCGCTTTGCGATTGTCCTTTTTTATTTCCAATAAAAACAGTATACCATTCCGCCAACGGAATGTCAAGCACTTTTTCTGAAATCTTAACGTAATTTGACATCCACGACAAAATTCGATATAATACCACAAGGGACAATCAATAAGCAAGGCGGTTGGTGTATTCATCTCTGAAAGGAGGTGACGCACTTATGAATGGATATGAAATTTACATCTTCTTTGCCACATTAGCAAAGCTGATTGAATACATAATCTGGACATATTTCTTTCCAAAGAAATAACCGCCCTCCTCCAAGACAGCGGTTTTTCTAATACACTATAACAAACTACACCAACCGCTTTGCGATTGTCCTTTTTTTATTTCCAATAAAAACATTATAACATTCCGTAAACGGAATGTCAAGCACTTTTTACACATACCCACAAAGTCGGTTTTACAAAACAAAAACTACCAACCCCGCCCCCTGCGTGCCTGTACCTCCTCCAAATCACCCACCAAGGCTTCCGCCAACTTCTTCCCATCCAAAGTAACCTCAACCCTAGTAGGCTGCGGGCTTGCCACCGCCCCGCCCGCCCCCAACACCGACACGGCATCCACCAGCATATTGGTAAGCGTAACCATCCACCCCGTATTATTCTCCAACGGCAAAACCGCCTCCCGCCCCGCTTCCCCCACAAGTGCAAGCGTAGGAGCCGTCACAATACCGCCCGTAGCAAGAGCAGGCACAGATGGCATCTTAGGCAAATTAAAACCAAGAGACCCGCCCCCAAGCCAAGCAGGAATATCAACACTTATACGATTTATACCACTTATCATAGTGTTAAACCCCGAAATTATACGGTTTACCATACCTGTAAACGTCCGCCCAATAGCAACCCAAGCACCCTCCCAACCAAGGGTAAGCCCCTGCGTCAACTGCCTCCAACCATCACCAATACCAGCCACCGTACGCCCAAACATCGTCCCCAAACCATCACTTTCCCGCCTTGCCCCCGCAAAAGCCGTGCGAAAATCCGCCCCAAACCTCCTTGCCCCGCCCGACAACTGGTTAAGCCCACTTGTCAAGCGGTTAGCCCCAGCACCAACCACGTCAAAACCCACATTAGCAAGCCCCCTACCCATTTCCGCCACAGAACCCGAAACAGAAGAAGCCCCAGCAACCAAACGGTCAAAACCAGCCCGCACCCTCTCCTGCACATTTACATTCTCCACAAAATGACGTGTCGCCCCCGCCACCTGCCCAGAAAGGTTTGCAAACCCATGGGTCAGCGGGTCAAGCCCGATGCTATCCACCATATTAGAAAGCTGACCGCCAAGCCCATCAAAGCTACTAGACAAGCTCTTAAGCCCCTTTTCCACACCTTTCAAATCCAAACGCAAATCCAAATACACCGCGTTTACAATTGTTCCTGCCATTTATGCACCTCCAATTACTGTATCGTCTGCAGATATGGGACGGGCAATGCCCGCCCCTACCATTGGCGTCATGTGGCAATCACCATAATACACCATCATCGTGGTAGGGGCGGGCATTGCCCGTCCTTTGCCTGCAGACGACACCGTCCTACCCAAACATCATCGCCAACGCCTCTTGCAACTCCAAAACATCCGACCGCTTCGAGCGAAACTTCGCCCACTGGCTTCTAACACGCCTTTCATCACTTGTAAGGTTAGAACTCACAAAAGCCCCACCCCGCACAGCCACCAACCTCCCCAGCGGCGTATCAGGCATCAACCCCGACAACAACCGCAAAAACTCCCCCACAGAAATTTCCTCCCGTGACAGGCGTATGCCATACTGCTTAGCAAAACTAGCCTCAATAGCATCCCTATCAAAATCCAAATCATAATAAACATCGCCACTACACACCCTTGCCCCGAAATCGCCGACGTGCCTCGTCCACCTCCAAATCCTGTATCGCCGCCAGCACAATAATCACAATCTCCTCCATAACGGCATAAGGCAAATCCATCTCCACAAGCTCCAAATAAGCATCATGCCCCAGCCCAAAGCTCATCACAACCCCCATCTCTGCCGTATCACTCTTATCCAGCTCTTTCCGCATACGCTCAAAAGTAGAAAGACGGTTATCAATAACAAAAACCCTATCACCCACCCGCATTTCTGGGCGTTTGTTCAACTTCTCACTATCAACACTATACACTACACATCCACCCCTCTCGTATACATCGGCACACCATCCGACAAACAGTCAAAAGCAAGCTCTGCCACATCAGCCGCCCCGCCACCGCCAGCACCACTGACATTAACCACACAAGGCATAAAAAGCTCATCCCCACTAGGAAACCTAGCCCACAAAACCGTCTGCGTCCCCGCCCCGCCTTCAAAGCCAAGCCCCGCCACATAATCATTACCAACACAACCAAAAACCCGCTTCCCGCTAAGCGAAACCGTAAGCGACTTAGTCGTAACCAAACGCTTAGCCCAGCCCTTTTGGTCAAGGGGTCGCCATTCATCCATACCATTATCGAAACTTACTGAAAACGTCTCCATCCCCGTCACCGTGGCAAAATCCGCTGGGCGTTGCCCATCCCTGCCCTTAACCGACAAACTAAATTCAATATCTTTCACCGCATAAACATTACCCATAAAAATCCCCCTATAAATAAATTTGAAAATAAAAAATAACCCTTGACAAAGGGTTGCGATTATTGTATTATTATGGTAGGTATCACACCAAATGAAGCCAGCACCAAATGGGAAACCACGCAGGGCGACAACAGCCTGAAAAACTAAACCGCCCTGCGTGTTCTTACAAATCGCATAAAAACGACCTAGGATGATTATACACCATCTAGGTCTAATTTGCAACACCAAATTTCAAATAATACCACGCCTTTGAAAAGGGCGTTTTTTGTTACAAAAAATAAAAAACACTTGACAAAGGCTGGGCGGTGTCGTCTGTCGGACTAGGACGGGCAATGCCCGCCCCTACCTGTTTGTGGTTACTTCTTGTCATAAAAACCACGCAAATGTGGTAGGGGCGGGCATTGCCCGTCCCACGTATGCAGACGACACCGCCCAACCCAAAAGAATAGTGCCAGCAGGCATAGGACGAGCAATGCTCGCCCCTACCACATTTTTAATCCCTAGCCACAACCACAAGCAAAACACCCTTCCCCACAGAAACCGAAGCCCCCGCCCGCATCACAACATTACTTACCCCAAGCCCCTCACCTACAAGCAACCTAGCCCCATCCAAAGGATACTCCAGCCCATCAGTAACAACCCCCTCACAATCCGTAAGCGGTACCAAAGACACCAAAGACCCCACAGGCTCGTCCAAACACAAAACAGAACCCGTCACCATAATCTTATTATGCTCATCCACAATTACAGCATCGCAGTCCCACTCCAAAAACCGCTTCAAAAGCAAAACATTAGTCAAACTATGGTCAACACGGCTACCCAAAACAGCAACCAACAAAAACCTCTTAAACCCCTGCTCCCTAGCGTATTCAATAGCAATTTCCGTATCAGTAAAATCCTTCCGTGGCGAATGTGACCTAACAACAACATCAGAAGGCACATCATCCAAACAGCCAATAGAATCAAAATCCCCCACAAGCACCTGTGGCTTAACCCCCATCTTAACAGCATGGTCATAACCACTATCAGCACAAATAACAGTATCGCCATCCCTTAATTGCGACCTTATAAAATCATAATCCGCAATCGCACCACCGCTTATTATAACCGCTCTAATAGCAAACACCCCACAAAAGCACAACACCTTGCAGGTAATTAAACCATCAAGGTGTCGTATAATTTTACCCAGAGAGGTAGGTAAAAATGCTTTTCCATCATCCAAACATATTTTACCACATAAATAAACATCTGTCAACAACTAAATTTAATTTTTTACATAAAAATTTACATCTATACTATATTCAAACACCCCCCGCTGGTCTGCCCCCAACCAAACAGGTGCATTATTAGCAGGCACAACAATCCCCCACGTAAGAACGGCATCTTCCAACGCACTATAAAGCTTCCCCGCCACCCCCTCCGCCTCTGCCCCATTCCTACCCCACCGCAAAAGCAAAGTAACAGGCACAAAGTCATACGCCTTATAAATCCCCACATCTGGGTTATAAGGCGTCCCTCCACGACGAGGATAAACCCCCAAAGTGTGCTGAAAATTACGGTTTATAGTATGGACACTAACCTCACAATCCACAAACCCCCGCAAAAGCTCACCAACATCAGTCAAATCCATAACCTACCCCCAATTATCCACAAAACTCTGTCCCACAAAATCCCGCTTATCCCCAGTAACATAAGCATCAAACCAACGCCCACCCGCATTACGGTTCACACTCTGGTCAAACTCAAATTCTGGATGAAAATACTTCCTACGTGCATAAACAGCATCAGTAACAACAGCCACCCGCCCCCGCCTAACACCACTAACATCCACGAAAGTCGCACTGTTTTGCAAATGCCCACCCTCAAAAGGCAAAGTACCACCAGCAACCAAATCCCTCTGCAAATCCGTCGCAGTCCGCACCAAAGCCCGCCCAGCCACAACCCCCGTCATTGCGAGAAGCGAAGCGACGAAGCAATCTCTCTCCCGCATACACACCCCCCTAAACATCCAACAAATCAAAACTCAAATGATGAAACGTCCCATCAGGATTATAACAAGCCCGCCACCCCTTAACCAAAAACTCCCGCCCCTCAACATCAAAAACCATCTCGCCCCCACCATGCAACTCCCCCACAAAATCAACATCCGTAGTAGCCCTAGCACTCACATCATCCAAAACCCCATCCCTCTGCCTATTCCCCCTACTACGCCAAGCAAAATAACACCGTCCAGCCCAAACCTCTCTACCATCCAAAAACAAAGCCCCATCCCAATTCTCCAAAAACTTAGGATAAGCCAACTTACCCCAGGCAGCGCCAGCATTGCGTCTTTTGCAATGCGATAGCGGTTTTTTTCCGTTTGCGGAAAAAAAGCCTTCCTTCTTCATCAAACCACCCCACACATCAAACCACTTTTCATAAGCGTAGTCCAAGCCAAAAACCCACAACCAGCCACATCCCAAGGCTTTTCACTTCTACCCCGCCTATTCCAAACCCGCATATCACCAATACTATAACTCTCAACCAACCCCGAAACCCCATCCAGCCCCGCAAAATGGTCAACCATCAAACAAACCGCCCTTTTCATCGTTTCCCGCTGAAATTCCGTAAGCCCTTCCCACCTAGCCCTTGCCCTACCATGGGTCAAAGCGTCCACCACATCACATGCACGACCTAAAAAGGAGAGCAACTCACCCCGCTCTCCCTTAAACCTACCTTTATAAACATTACGATACCACTTGATGTCCACATACATCTAAGCACCCCCTTTTTTACAACAAAAAACGCCCTTTTTATAAAAGGCGTTGTTATTTTATGAAATTCGGTATTGCAAACCAGACCTAAAATGATGTATAATCATCCTAGGTCATTTATTTGGCTTTAGTGGTACACGCAGGGCGGAATAGTTTTCTAGGCGTATAACGCCCTGCGTGGTTTCCCATTTGGTACGGTGTTCATTGGTGTGATTGTGATGCCTACCACAATAATACAATAATCGCCACCCTTTGTCAAGGGTTATTTTTTATTTTCCACAACAAAAACATTATACCCACCAAATACAGTTTCGTCAACCGAACAAGGACGGGCAATGCCCGCCCCTACCTGTTGTCGGTTTTCCATTATCATAAAAACCACGCAAATGTGGTAGGGGCGGGCATTGCCCGTCCCACTCATGCGGACGACACCCCCCAACCCCAACCCCTCATCTACCTAATTTGCATTAACCGCAATACCACCAACCCTACTATCAACAACAAACAAATCCTGATACTGCCTGTTCTGATACAAATAACCATCCCCCTGCGTATGGCTTCCAGGCGTCCACAACTTAATATAACTATGCTTATTAACCGCAATAACAGCCCCAGGATGCACCAACATCATATGCACCTGCCTACTACCAACAGAAGGCACAAACCCACTATCAAAATCATAAGCCGTACGCATCCTACTAGACGGCACAACCACCACCTGCACCTCATCCAAAACCCTAATACTTCTATTCACCTTATTGCCCTTTTCACGGTCATTAACCCACATAAGACGTGACAATTCATTAGCTTGGTTAAGCAACTTATCAACCCTAGGCGTAACATACAAAATACGCCCCTCTGTCGGCACTTCCGCCTCATCCATCGCCTGCATAAAATCATCAAAAACCTGCAACACATTACCCCTTACCAAACCTCTAACATCCGTCACCCTACCAAGCCCCTCCGCCTGTTGCACAATCTGCGAAATACGATAAGCATCCGTTTCAGGTATGGCATGTTCCGTCTCAAAAACATTGGTAAGGTTAGTCGCAGCAAGCACCTGATTTGTCTCATCCACATCCATGGTGTCAACAAAAAACTCCACACTCCTATCATGTCTCAGCGTCTTAACCATATTGTCATTGCTAACCGCTGCCCGCACAAAACCCCCATCACGGTTATGGTTCTGATACCCCGCAAGGGTCAAAAACGGCAACTTAACCACATTGCCCCCAACAAAATTAACCCCCTGCGTGGTCAGCCCACTGGTAGCAAGCTCCCTACTATACTTCTGTTGCAACTGCCCTTCAAAAACCTTAGCATAATTAACACTATTCCCCATAAAAAATCCCCCTTATAAAATCCTAAAATCACCCAATTAACACAACACCACGGTAACCGTCCACACCGTGGTAGGGGCGGGCATTGCCCGTCCCTCTTGCATATACGACACACCAACTGAAAACAACGTCTTACCAACAAGGACGGGTCCCGTCAAAAGCTCTAATGCCCGCCCCTACCTTAATTACCAAATATCTTGGCAATAACCTCGTCATTGCGAGCCACAGGCGAAGCAATCTCTGCCCCAACCTTAAACCCCGCAGGCTTGGGCTTCTTCTCCGCCTCCACCACCTTCAACAACTGCAACAAAACCTCATAAATCCCAGAAAGGCTCTCATTAATCCCCTCCAGCCCCTCATACAAAGCAACATCAGTCACCTTCTCATAAACCGTATTACCCTCATAATAATCCTTTTCGTACATCTTAAAAATCCTCCTCATCTTTTCCCGCCCACCCTACCCCTAAATCAAATCTTCCTTCAAAAACAAAACATCAATCTGGTAGGGGCGGGCATTGCCCGTCCCATTCCTACATACGATACCGTCCAATCCAAAGAATAGTGCCAACAGGCATGGGACGGGCAATAACGCTTTTGACGGGACCCGCCCCTACCGCATCAACCTAGCGACCTCGTCAGCCTTCTGCTCCTGTGTCCACGTATCCCCATACAACTGCTCCACCGCCGTTTCAAAACTCATAACCCCCGCAGTCACCCCCTTGGCAACCACCTCAATCTGGCTACCAAAATCAGGTGCAGCATACTCCCCAAACTCCACCGCCACCTTATAATCCCGCACTTCCTCACCGTTGGCCGCATCCAAAGCCACAAGCACCACCTTAACAAGCGTAGCCAAAACCCCCCGCAACCCATCAATAATCCGCCCTCTAGTATAAAGCGTAGCCTTCTCCCGCTCCCTCTGTGCCGTGGCATTATCCCCCCGCTTCAAATCCATCCCAAGCGTGGCAGGTGCAAGCACCCCCTGCAAAGCCAAATTCAAAAACCCAGCAAAACTTGCTTCCAACGCATCCGTGTCAATCAAAGGTTGCACCACCTTAACACTATTATCAGCCCCCTCAGCCAAATCCATCTGCGTCTGCACAAACCGACTTTCAAACCCACCAAGCCCCCGCACTTCCCCCGTACGTGGGTCCCGTGGCAACATCTGGCTAGGCACATACTTCTGCACACGCCCATCCCTAAGGGCATCAACCCACTGGCTTATAACCTCATCCAAAGCATCAAAAGCGTGTATCTTCCCATCAAAAACACTCTTACCCCGCCCCGCAAACCGTGGGTTCTCATCAAAAATCAAAGGCACAGCCAATATAACCCCAAGCCCATGTAGGACATCGGCAGGCACTGGGGTGTCCTCCCCCAAAGCCACATACCTAATCCCATCCTTATGATAAATCTCCTCAAACCCATCATGCAAAAACACAACTTCCGAAATCCGCCCCCGCAAATAATTAAACCGCACCCTATCACCGCCAAAAAACTCAATAATAGGCAAACCAGAAACCCCATCATCAAACGAAACCCGAAAAGCCCCATCCCCCAAAGCAAGGCTAGTCCGCACCGCCCTAGCAAGCAACGCACCAAACCCATTCTCACTGGCAACCCGTTGCCACCTTAATTCCTCATCCCTAATCCCTAATTCCTCATTTGCATCCATAGGAAAACTTTTTTCACCCTTCGGATGAAAAAACCGTTCCGCTGTCGCTACACTGTTGACCCGCACACCAAGAAAGTCCCCCAAAGTAATATCAGCCAGCACATCCACCATCATAGCAGGCAACCCACTGTGCATCTTCCTAATCTTATGGTTTCTTCCACCCTCAGCCCAAAAACTACGGTTGCCAACCAAATCATCCACCGACCCATAAAACCCAGCCAGCTCCGAACAAACCCCCCGATACCAAACCTTGTTACGAAAAATCTCCCTCTCGAAGTCCGCATCAGACAAAACCGACACCCCAAACTCGCCACCCACAGGCACAATCTCCAACCAATCCCTAACCTTACCCTTCAACCATTTCAAACCAACAACCCCCTCAATCAAAAACAAAAAACGCCCCATCATAAGGCGTTACACATATCCGATAAAATTTGACAAACTTCGCATCTATGCTATAATAAACATATCACATCAGGAAAGGAGGTGTGAAGATGCGCAAAAAGCTAAAGAAGTACATAGAAGAAATGTACAAACTGGCGAAAGCCCTAAAGTACGTACTTTATGTACTTAAACTTTTAGCCGAACTTTTCAGCTAAAATACAAAACCCTAGGTAGCCGCCTAGGGTTTTGTATTTTAATCACACAAGATTTTTTGGTGTAACGATGCGCAAATTTATATAATAATACCACACATACGTGTACACGTCAACCCCCAATTAAAATTTTCTTAAACGGCACCGCCCCATACTCCGCACTGTCCAAACAATCCACAGAATAACCCCCACCATAAGGCGTTACACATATCCAATAAAATTTGACAAACTTCGCATCTATGCTATAATAAGCACATCACACAGGAAAGGAGGTGTGAAGATGCTTAACAAACTAAAGAAGTACATAGAAGAAATGTACAAACTAGTAAAAGCCTCTAAGTACATACTTTATGTACTAAAACTTTTAGCCGAACTTTTCAGCTAAAATACAAAACCCTAGGTAGCCGCCTAGGGTTTTGTATTTTAATCACACAAGATTTTTTGGTGTAACAATGCTTAACAATGCTATAATAATACCACACATACACTCACACGTCAACCCCTAATTAAAATTTTCTTAAACGGCACCGCCCCATACTCCGCACTGTCCAAACAATCAACCGAATAACTCCCATCATCAACCCTAACCCAATCCCCACGCTCCCGTGCCTTCTCACACCACCGTGCCTCGTAAAACGCCGAAATCCACTCCTTCAAATGCCCCGCCACAAAAAACCGCCCCTGCTGCACAAGCATAGCAAACAACCGTATCCTATCAAGCACCCCGTCCCTTTTATAAGACGGATGCACCTGAGTTCCAAGCCCCCGCCCCCGCAACTCCCGCACTAAGCTAGCCCGAAACATCTTCTCCGCACTCTCACAAAAAACAGCCCCCGAAAAAGCAAGGCTGTCAAACCTCTCACACCACTGCCCAATCTTCTCCCCAAGCATCCTAACATAAACCTCATGGGTCATACCATCCCCATCCCCCTGCCGATGATAAAACCCATCAACCAAATGCAGTTGCCCACAAACCGTAACCCCCACAAGCGTAGCCACAGTGGCATCTCTGCCACCAACATCCACCCCAACACTCATATACCTATACTTCAATTCCTCATTCCTAATCCCTAATTCCTCATTCGCCTTCCCAAACCCCACATAAATACCACCAACCCCACCTTCCCTAAGCCCCAATATATCCCGCTTATACCACCCAGACCCCTTGTCATAAGAAGCCAGCACCTCCTCCCGCCTCTCGACACTTACCGCCAAATTATCAAATATCGTAAAATGCCCATAATTAACCCCATCCCCCGCCTTCACTTGAAAATCCAAAAACTCCCGATAAAACCAATGCCCAGGCGGTTTCGCATTAAGGTCAAGAAAAACCTTCCTCCCCACACTAGCAATCGTCCTGTCCATAGCCTCAAAGAAAAACCCAGGGTGCATCTCATTAACCTCCGTCAAATAAACACACCCAAAACTAGCCCCCTTAATCCTAGCCGCATCACTAGCCCTGCCCCCACCCTCCACAACAACAACTTTCTCCCCAACAGCCGTCTGCACAACCAAGGCATCCCGCCCCTCGTACTTCCCAAAATAACTTCGCCCCTCAAAAAACCGCCTAAGCCCAAACCCATTACAATCCAAAACATTAAGCAAGGCACAACTCTTAGTAACCCCCGCCACCAAATGCAACCTCTCCGAACTACCTTCCACCGCCATTGCAAAACCAAGCACATTAACCACATTCTTCCCAGCCCGCTTGCCCCCTTCCGCCACATTAAGCCAAGCATCCAACGACCCAAGCAAATACCTCCGCTGCTTATCCGAAAACCCCACATACTCCATCACAAAACCCCCAAATAAAACGGAAATAAAATAAGCTTGACAAAATTCGCCAAGCCCTATACAATATAAATGGACAATCACATAAAAAGGCGGTTGGCGTAAATCCCTATACAAAGGGGGTGAAGCCATGTTATCTGTATACGAAATCATCATAGTAATATTTCTATCCATGTCTTTCGTCATTTCACTAATCACTTTAATGATACATATAGCAGATAAATTCTCAAAAAAATAACCGCCCTCGCAAAAGTGTCGGTTATTTTAATCTTCATCTTTACTCTTTAACAACCAATACGCCAACCGCCGTGATTGTCTTTTTTATTTCCACAACCCCATTATAACACACCCCAACCAAAAACACAACACCTTTTTTCAAAATCCCTTGCAAACCATGTCGAATTGTGTTATATTACTCAGCAGGACAATCACATAAAAAGGCGGTTGGCGTAAATCCCTATATAAAGGGGGTGAAGCCATGTCTGCATACGAAACAATCCTAATAATATTCATCGCCATGTCTTTCGTCACATCACTAATCACTTTAATGATACATATAGCAGATAAGTTTTCAAAAAAATAACCGCCCTTCTCCAAAGTGTCGGTTATTTTAATGCAAGCTTTCAACTCTGCAACAAACACTACGCCAACCGCCGTGATTGTCTTTTTTTCATTCTCACAACCCCATTATAACACACCCCACAAAAAAACACAACACTTTTTTCAAAAAACTCTTGACACCCTCAAATCCCCATGATATAATAACCCTTGTGCTTAAGACAACAGGGTGCAAAACCGCATCACCGTCTAAGGCCCGAGTGGCGGAATCGGCAGACGCGTCAGACTCAAAATCTGATATGGGTAACCATGTGGGGGTTCAAGTCCCTCCTCGGGCATCAAAAGTCCCTTTTCAAGGGACTTTTTTATTACCAACAAGCCTACTTACGTATCAAATCCGCCAACGCCACATAATCCAGACCGTCCCTAACCTCTTTCTCCCCCATCCTTCTCATCCAAAACTCAATCGCCTTCTGGTCCCCCGACAGTGCCTTATTAAAAACCGTCTCCTCCACCAAAAAATCCGCCATCTCCCCATCAACCTCCAAAGCCCGTGCAATCTCCTCATTCTCCAAAGCCCACCTTTTCAACTGCACAAAACTAACCCCCATCCGCTTGGCCACGCCCCGCTCATCCATCCTTCTCCGCAGGCCCCTAATCTTAGCCAGCCCCCCAGCCGTCAACCATTTATCCACTCTACATCATCCCCCTAATTTTCCATACTACAATAATAACACATCCAAAACTAACATTTACTCTCCAATTTCAAAAAACCTAAAACTTTTTTCTTGACAATTAGTTTTACTCATATTATAATATAAGCAATACTAATTTTCAAGGGGGAAACACAAATGAAAAAAGGCTTCATCCTCTACAACGACTACAAACAACACTTCGACCTGCTTTCAAACGAAGAATTAGGCATCCTAATCCGTGGCACCTTCGCCTACGAAGCAGAAAACACAGAACCAAACTTCGACGGCAAGCTACAAATGGCATTTTCTTTCATAAAAGCCCAATTAGACAGGGACAGCAAAAAATACGAAAAAAAGGTGGCACAATGCAAGGCAGCAGGACAAGCCAGCGGTCGCAAACGGGCGTTAACGAAACCAACAAATAAAGAAACAGCAACAACTACAGACACAACCACAGCTAAAGAAAAAGAAGAAAAGATAACCTTCGCCGACTGCGTCCACCTCACCCAAACCCAACACCAAACCCTACTACAAACCCACGGCGAAGCCAAAACAAACGCCCTCATCCAAACCCTAAACAACTACAAAGCCAGCCACGGCAAAACCTACAAATCCGACTACCACACCATACAAAACTGGGTAATCAAAAAACACGAGGAACAAACCAGCACCGCCGCCACCAGCGTAGCTAAGCAACCCCCCACCAAATCCCACAACTACCAAGGGCGTACCTGGGACTACGACAAACTAGCCACCCTAGAACGCCAGCGACTAATCAGCCAAACAACATAAAAACCCATTCCAATCAAGGAATGGGTCGCCATAAGCTATCCTACGTTTTCACCTAGGGCTTTTAGAAACAGGCTTTTCCAAAACTCTCCCTTCGACTTCTTCAGCCAAATCATACAACCCTTGTAAAGCCTTAACATTATCACCGCACAAATCTTCCTCAACGGTGATAAGCCTCGAAATCGCATGGAATATCCCTATCCAAGCATCCGATTGAATCATACTACGATAGTTAATTTTGCCGTTTGTGTTCTGGTTTTCCATAAAACCACTCCTTCTAGGTTAAAATTTGGTGTTGCAAATTAGACCTAGATGAGTTATAATCATCCTAGGTCGTATTTTATGTGACTGGGTGGACGCAAGGCAGGCTCGAACGGTTCAATGGTCAAACCTACCTTGCGTTTGTTCCTAAAAATCCCAGTTCACAACGCCATTATACACCAAATATCGACCCCTGTCAAGCACTTTTTAACAATATCGTGGTAGGGGCGGGCATTGCCCGTCCCACTTATGCGGACGATACCGTCCAATCCTAAAGAATATTGCCAGCAGGCATGGGGCGGGCAATGCCCGCCCCTACCAAAACCATTACAAACCTCAATAAATACAAAAACCCAATCAAATAAGAGGTGTACCTGCTAACCACCTCTAAAAATAAAAAACAGGAGGATTTTTTATGAAAATCTCACCCCGCACCATGGCATACATGGCTGTCGTAGCATCGGCATACGCCATAATCACCATAACCCAAGGGGCAATCGGCTTCGGGGCAATCCAATTCCGCATCGCCGAAAGCCTAAACCTACTAGCTTTCTTCAACCCCATCTTCGCCCCCGCCGTCGCCCTAGGCGTATTCCTATCCAACCTAATAATGTCCCCCTACGGCATCCTAGACGCAATCCTAGGCACCCTAGCCACCGTCATCGCCCTAACCCTAATCCGCATAACCAAAAAACTTTTCGACAGCCTACTAATAGCATCCATCTGGCCAACCCTAATAAACGCCATCATAATCCCACTGGTAATCCTAATCTCAGGCGGTGGCATATCCGCCCTAACATGGTCGTCCTTCCTACCCATAGCCCTATCCGTCTTCATAGGTCAATTTGTCGTCGTAAACATCTTCGGTTACGCCCTTTTCCGCATCTTACAAGCCCGCCACAAAAACTTCATCAAAAAACTAGAAGAACTATAACACGTGGTAGGGGCGGGCATTGCCCGTCCCAGTCTGCAAGACGTAATCTAAATCCACAAAAATATTTTCAAATAACCCTTGACAACACCAAACATCTATGCTAAACTATATCCTATCAAAGAAGAAGCCCGCTTCTCACCCCAAGCCCAGCAAAGGGGTTATTAAAGATTAAACTGATTATTTCGGTATCTTTGTGGGCTTTTAACGCCCACTTTTTTATTGGGCTACAGGCAACCGCCAAGGAGGTGCTTTTATAGCAACAGAGTTCTATATCAACGAGCAGATACGTGACAAAGAAGTCCGCCTACTAGACCCAGACGGCAACATGCTTGGCGTGGTTTCTGGCAAAGAAGCCCAGCAAATGGCAGAGGAAAAAAACCTAGACTTGGTTAAAATCTCTCCCAAAGCCAACCCCCCCGTCTGCAAAATCATGGACTTTTCCAAGTTCAAATTCGAACAAGCAAAAAAAGAACGGGAAGCCCGCAAAAAACAGAAAAACGTAGAAACTAAAGAATTGTGGCTAACCCCCAACATCGACAGCGGGGACTTACAAACCCGCCGAAACCGTGCCGTAGAATTCCTGACAAAAGGCGACAAGGTAAAGGCAACAGTGCGCTTTCGCCACGGCCGTGAAATGGGACGCACAGACGTGGGTCAACGCATACTTATAGACTTTGCAAAAAGCCTAGAAGAATACGCCACCGTAGACCGCCTACCAAAACTGGACGGTCGCAGAATGTCCATGTTCCTAACCCCCAAAGCCGACATCATCAAGAAAAAGGACAACACGGACAAAAAAGACAAACACGATAAAAAGGAGAACAAAAACAATGCCGAAAATGAAGACTAAAAAAGCTGCCCAAAAGCGTTTTTCAGTAACGGGTACAGGCAAGCTAAAACGCATGAAAGCCAACAAAAGCCACATCTTGGAAAAAAAGTCCCCAAAACGCAAGCGTAACCTTCGCAAAGCAACCCTAGTGGACAAAACCAAAGAAAAGAACTACAAACAAGCAATGCCATATCTATAGGATAAAGGAGACAAAATAAAATGCCAAGAATTAAAGGTGGCTTAAACGCCAAGAAAAAACATAAAAAAGTATTAAAACTAGCAAAAGGCTACTACGGTGCCAGAAGCAAACAATACAGAACCGCAAAGGCAGCGGTAATGCGTGCCATGGCACACGCCTACATCGGTCGCAAACAAGTCAAACGTGACTTCCGCAAACTCTGGATAACCCGCATCAACGCCGCCGCCCGCATCAACGGCATGTCCTACAGCCGTTTCATGCACGGTCTAAAGCTATCAGGCATCAACATCAACCGCAAAATGCTATCAGAAATCGCCATCCACGACGCCACAGCCTTCACAAAACTAGCCGAAACCGCAAAATCCGCCATCGCATAACAATAAAGAAAAATGCCACTTGGATTTTGCAAGTGGCATTTGTTTTTTCAAACAACACAAAACCCGCTACAGGAGGAAAAAATGTCCAAGATAAAAAGCAAAAGAATAAATTGGCTCGGCTGTTTTATTACTTACTTATTTGCAACAAAAATTTTCGTTTGGCACGATAAGCTCATAGAATACGACACACTATGGTCTACATTTCTTCATTACTTCATATTTAGGGACAGCTTCATCATCGTCTTCGTATTAAGCCTTACTCTAATCGCCACAATCATTGATGACTGGAATACACCCCTCAAAAAATTAAGCGAACGCAAAAGATGGGTCGCATATCACATAGTCACTTACACAGCATCAACATTGCTTTACATAGCCCACAACAGGATATTAAATCATTTTTTCCAAACGCCATTTGAAACTTGGCAGACATTGTGGCTAAGATGGACAGTGCTATACGCCTTCATATCGGTCGCATTTTACATAAAATACTTTATGCCAAAACCTAAGAAAAAAACGAAAAAAACCATAACCACAAATCAAAGCATACGCCTGAAAACAGGAGAAGAAGCTGTCGTCACAGAAATTTTTAACGATGGCAAAAGCTACAATGTACAAATACCACAAAAAGACGGCAGTTACAACCAATCAGAAATATCCCATAACGACATAAAAAGCATATTCGAACGCATAGAAACACCCATTTAATCGCCCCCCAAACGCCCCTGCCATCACCTAAAATTTATACTTGACAAAACACCCAAAGTCATATATAATAACAATAATAAAAGAAGGGATGCCTGAGAACACCCCTTCAATACGTACAAGTCAGCAGGCTTTGCGTAATATTATTTGTAAATCACACAACGTCGCTTACTCTTGGTCTGGAGGGCGGCGTTTGTCTTTCTTCTTTCTGTCTATGTAATCAGCAAGCGTGACAAACGCCACAATACCAATAAATATCAGATTGAATACTTCACATATCCACATAGGCTAACCCCCTTTCTATAGGGGTGTCAAAGCCTGCCTCCAAGTACGCAACTAAATTATATTACAAATCTCACCAAAAGTCAACATAAAAAAGGCACACAATCTATGCCTTTTTCATTGCCCATATGCACCAACCACACACCACGTCCAAACTTGGTAGGGGCGACCATTGGTCGTCCCACTCACACATGCAACACCCTCCAACCCCAAAAAATATCACCAACAGGCAAAGGACGTGCAATGCACGCCCCTACCATATCACCCATACATCCTAGCCCTATCATGTATAACAAAAACCCGCACCATATCCATAGACAAATCCAGCCCCTGCCCCGTCCCAGACAAAAACCCCTTATCAACCAACTTCTGTATAGTAGGCTTAGCCCAATCAGGCATCTGTGCCACACTGTTAAACCTAACCACATCAGGCTGCGGCTGTGGCTTAACCTCTGGCTTCGGGTTTATCCCCAAATACTTCAAAACCCCATCAGCAATCGCCCTGCCCATCTCCATATGCCCATTACGCAAAACCTCTAAATCCAAACTGCCCGCAGGTGCATCAATAAAAGCCACCTCGATAAGCACAGCAGACATCTTGGTATGCCTAAGAACCCCCAAATCCTCCCGCAACCAAATACGGCGGTTTTTAAGCCCAGTACGCTCCGAAAAAACATCCTGCACCGTCTGGGCAAACTTCCTATCACTTTCCTGCCCAAAAAGCGTCTCCGCCCCCGTGCCACCACCAGCATTGACATGCACACTTACAAAATAATCCGCCCCCCACTCATTAGCCATCTGCCAACGAGCATTAATAGCACTGGCATTATCAACACCCAAATTGGTCTGCAAGGTAGGGCGACTAAGCCGCACTTCCACCCCAGCCTCCACCAAAAACCGTGCCAAATGCCCCGCCACACTAAAAGTAACATCCTGCTCCCGCATACCATTACCCACAGCCCCCGTGTTAAAACCGCTGTAATTATGCCCAGCATCAATAAAAATCTTCATTCAAAAACCCCCTTTATACAATATATTTAATCATACCACATCCGCAACCAACATTTTCTCTCCAATAAAAAACGCCCCTCTCACAAAGGACGCTTTAGACTAACAACAACACCCTACCGTCAGCCCAAACACCCCCAACAAAAAGCGTCTCATGGTAACAACAAGCCAAACCACAGCAAACACAGCAAACCACCTAATCTTATCTTCCAAAGCCTACACCCCCAATATATAATGTTAAAGCCTATTCAAATCTAGTCAAACCCAAAATAATATTGCCAGCAGACATATGGCGAGCAATGCTCGCCTCTACCCAAGAAAACTAAACCAATAAATCAACCTATGGTTGATTGTTTTTTGTCCGACGTATCGCTATACTAATATTATCACAACAAACCACTTGACCCCAAGCTTCACCAATGATATAATACCAATAACATATTCAACAAAAGGAGGATAAAAAATCATGCTCGACAAAAACCTAGTGGCGGACGTTCTAACCGCCGCCCTATCAACAGGGGCAAGCTTTGCAGAGGTGTTCGCCGAAAACACCACAACGGGCAACATAGTCCTAGTAAACGGCATCGTAGAACAAGCCCAATCAGGACTAGACTACGGCATAGGCATCCGCATCTTCGACGGTCTAAACGCCGTCTACGCCTACACCAACGACAGCAGCCGTGACAACCTAATACGTGTAGCAAAAGAAGCAGCAGGTGCAGTAAAAGAACGCAAACACACCAAAATCGCAGACCTCGTCGTCCTAAACTTCGACAACATCAGCCCAATGAAAACCCCTTACAACACCATCCCCAAAAAACAAATCGTAGACATGCTTCGCATCTCAGGCGAAGCCTCCAAACAAACCGACAGCCAAATAACAGGCACAAGGGCAACCTACCTAGACGTGGTAACAAATGTCCTAGTTGCCAACAGCGAAGGCATCTGGGGTGAAGACCAAAGAAACCGCACCCGTGTGGCAATCTCCGCCGTTGCAAGCTCCGCAAACGAAAAACAAACCGCCACCAGAAGCCCAGGCGCCGGGCAAGGCTTCGAGTTCTACGAAGGCATGGACTTTGCGGGGATGGGTCGTGACTGTGCAAAAGAAGCCGTAACCATGCTACACGCAGGCTACGCCCCATCAGGCAAAATGGACGTGGTAATCGGCAATGGCTTCGGCGGGGTAATCTTCCACGAAGCCTGCGGACACAGCCTAGAAGCCACTGGTGTCGCCAAACAAGCCAGCGAGTTCTGGGACAAAAAAGGCAAACAAATCGCCAACCCCATCGTAAACGCCATTGACGACGGCACAACCCCAGGTGCATGGGGCAGCCAAAACATGGATGACGAAGGCGGAAAACCCCGCCGCAACGTCCTAATAAAAGACGGCATCCTAAACACCTTCCTAATAGACAAACTAAACGGCTTACGCATGGGCGAAGAAAGCACAGGAAGCGGACGCAGACAAAACTACCGTTTCGCCCCAACCAGCCGTATGACAAACACCTACATAGACAGCGGTGACAGCACCCTAGACCAAATCATATCCGCCACAGAATACGGCATATACGCAAAACGCATGGGCGGTGGCTCTGTAACCCCCGCCACAGGCGAATTTAACTTCGCCGTCCTAGAATCCTACATGATACGCAACGGCAAAATAGCAGAACCCGTCCGTGGAGCATCCCTTATAGGACGTGGTTCAGAAGTCCTAATGAACATCGACATGGTAGGCAACGACATGGACCACGGACAAGGCATGTGCGGTTCAGTATCAGGCTCTATCCCCGCCAACTGCGGTCAACCAAGCCTACGTGTTAAAGACATCCTAGTAGGTGGCAGAAGCGAAGCTTAACCAAAACGGTATCGTCAGCAAGACTAGGACGAGCAATGCTCGCCCCTACCACACACACACCGCATTAACACGCCACCACCAAGGGCTACGCACAATCCGTCGGGGGCTACATATACCGTTGCATGGACTACATATACCATGGTATGAACCGCATATACCGTGGTAGGGGCGGGCATTGCCCGTCCTAGTCCGCCACGCAACACCCCCCAAACAAAACCCCTAACCCAACAAACAAGGAGTGAAAACCATGAACCTAAAAACTTTCAAAGAAAACCTATTCACCCAAGCCCAATCAGCAGGCTTTGAAGAATACGAACTATACTGCCAAAACGGCAACCGCACCACCATCAACATTTTCAACCAACAAGTACAACAATTCACCAACGCCTCCTCCGCAGGCGTAAGCTTCCGTGGCAAATTCGCAGGCAAAATGGGTTACGCCTCCAGCGAACGCATCCACGAAGACATTATCCCCTTCCTAATCTCATCAGCCAAAGCCAACGCCGAAATAATAGAAACAGCCGAAATAGAAGAACTTTTCACAGGCTCGCCCTCCTACCCCACCGTCGAAACCCACAACCCAACCCTAAGCACCATAACATCAGAACAAAAAATCGAAAAAGCCCTAAAAGCAGAAGCCACCGCCAAATCCTTCGACGAAAAAATTGTAGCCGTCCCCTACTGCACCATATCAGACGGGGAAACCGAAATCCTAATCGCCAATTCCAAAGGCTTGGACGTAACCGACAAATCCAACAACATGTACGCCTTCGCCTACAGCCAAGCAAGCGATGGCGTAAGCACCAAAATGGGCTTAGACCT
>Ga0131853_10003190_pt1 | contig 29414 bp, 25 predicted proteins | sample TergutLab28metaG_FD_92764 | JGI IMG/M metagenome (GOLD analysis project Ga0131853, IMG submission 92764) | Labiotermes labralis P1 segment gut microbial communities from Petit-Saut dam, French Guiana - Lab288 P1 (version 2) (version 2) | ecosystem: Host-associated > Arthropoda: Insects >... | reverse complement strand
GGTCGCCTCGGCGACATCGCGCGCCAGGTCGGCCGACGACTCCTCCGCGAACAGGATCTCGCCGGGGATGTCGCCGATGCAGGCGATCAGCTCCGTGAGGGTCATGCGGGGGGCGAGGGGGGCGAGGGGCCGGCCCGACAGGGCACCCGCGACCAGCATCGCGACCGACGCGGGTCGGGTCGTGAACAGCGCGGGCACCATCAGGCCGGCCGGGAGCGACTCGGTCAGCAGCTCGGATGAGCCGGCGATCATCCGCAGGAACTCCGCCCGGTTCCAGATCTGGATGCCGTCGGGTGTGGCCTCGATGAGCGCGGGCTGCTCCTGCTCGACGGCGAGGTGGCCGAGGACCCGCTGGGTCCAGGTCGCCTGCGCGGACGGGGCGAAATCCTCGTACACACGTTCTCCTCGTTGAAGTGGTCGCCTGGGCCCTCGGTGACCGTGAGTCTGATTGGTTGTGGCGCGATAACGGTTAATAATATAGCGTTATGAGGGACCGGCCCCGCGAGCGGGGCGAGACAATTTCCGGATTGTGAGGGAGACCGTGACGGCCACCGCCCGCTCCGACGTTGCCGACATCCTGGCGAAATCCCAGCTTCCGAGCGACCTCACCGCGTTCATCGGCGGCGAGTTCGTCACTCCGGCTCCGTCAGCCACCGTGCTCGACGTCGACGATCCCGCGACCGGCGTCGTCGTCGCCACAGTCGTGGAGTCCTCGGCAGACCAGGTCGCCGACGCGGTCCGCAGCGCGCACGAGGCCCAGCGGGCCTGGCTGCGCCTCGACCCCGCCGAGCGGGGCCGCCGGATGGTCGCGGTCGCCGCAGCGATCCGCGCCGACGCGGACCTGCTGGCGCATCTGGAGACCATCGACTCGGGCAAGCCGCTGTCGCAGTCGCGTGCCGACATCGCCGGAAGCGCACGCTACTTCGAGTACTACGGCGGCCTCACCGACAAGATCCAGGGCGACACGCTGCCGCAGCCTGCCGGCACCTTCTCGTACACGCTGCACGAGCCACTGGGCGTCATCGCACACATCACGCCGTGGAACGCACCACTGACCCAGCTGGCTCGCGGTGTCGCGCCCAGCCTCGCCGCCGGGAACTCCGTGGTGGCCAAGCCGTCCGAGCTCACCCCGCTCACGAGCATCTACACCGCCCGCCTGATGGTGGCCGCCGGCATCCCCGCCGGCCTGTGCAACGTCGTGCTCGGGCGCGGCGCCTCGACCGGCTCCGATCTCATCGAGAACGACCTGGTCCGGCACATCACCTTCACCGGTTCGGTCGCCACCGGTCGCAGCGTCGGGGCTGTGGCGGCGCGCCGCATCGTCGGCGTCAATCTCGAGCTCGGCGGCAAGTCGCCGACGATCGTGTGTGCCGACGCCGATCTGGATGCCGCTGCCAAGGCCGGTGCCCTCGCCGTGGTGCGCAACTCGGGCCAGTCCTGCTTCGCCACCACCCGACTGCTGGTCGACCGGCGCGTGCGCGACGACTTCGTCCAGCGCCTCGCGGCCCGGATGGGCGGCCTGTCGGTCGGCCACGGACTCGACGAGCCCGACGTCGGGCCGCTGATCTCCGGCCCTCAGTTCGACAAGGTCATGGGATACCTCGAGTCTGCCCGTGGGAGCGGCGCGGAGCTGGTCACCGGCGGCGAGCGTGCCGAGGTCGTCGGCGGGTCCGGTGGGCACTACGTCACGCCCACGCTGCTCCAGGGTGTTCGCAACGACATGCCCGTCGCGCGCGAGGAGATCTTCGGGCCCGTCCAGTCGGTCCTGGAGTTCGACGACCTCGACGAGGCGATCGAGATCGCGAACGACACCGAGTACGGGCTCTCGGCCGGCGTCTTCACCAGCAACGTCGCGACCGCGCACCGCGTGGCGGCGCAGCTGCAGGCCGGGCAGATCCAGGTCAACCGATACACCGGCGCCGGGGTCGAGGTCCCCTTCGGCGGCTACAAGAACAGCGGGTTGGGGCGCGAGAAGGGCCTCGACGCGATCCATCACTACACCCAGGTCAAGGCCGTCATCATGGACATCGCATGAACCACACACTCGGATTCGTCGGCCTCGGCGTCATGGGCTCGGGCATGTGCTCGAACCTGACCCGGAAGTCGGGTCGCTCGGTCGTCGTCTACGACCCGGTCGATTCCGCGGTCGCCGCTGCGGTGGACGTCGGTGCCCAGGCACGTGACAGCGTCGCGGCGGTCGGCGCCGAGGCATCGATCGTCTTCCTCTCGCTGCCCTCGATCGACCAGGTGGAGTCGGTGTGCGAGGACCTCCTCGCGGCATCGTCGCGGCCTCAGATCATCGTCGACATGAGCACCAGCGACGTCACCCGGACCCGAGCGCTCGCGGAACGGCTGAACGCGGAGGGCGTCACGCTTGTGGACGCTCCGGTCGCCCGGCAGCGACAGGCCGCGGCCGCGGGGACGCTACTCATCACCGTCGGTGCCGACGACGAGACCTTCGCTCTGCTGCAGCCCTACCTGTCGTGCATGGGCACCGACATCGTGCAGGCGGGAGCGGTCGGCGCCGGGCAGGTCTTCAAAATCATGAACAACATGGTGCTGTTCATCAACATGAACGCCATCGCCGAAGCGCTCGCCATCGGCCGCGCCGCGGGCGTCGATCCGCAGAGGCTGTTCTCCACGCTCTCGCTCGGCTCGGCCGACAGCTTCGCGCTGCGCAACACCGCGACCGCGACGATGCTGCCCGACGAGTTCCCCGAGCGTGCGTTCCCGGTCGACTACGCGATGAAGGACCTTCGGCTCGCGTTGCAGCTGGCTGCGGACTCCGAGATCCCCGTCGGGTCCGCGCAGCAGACCATGGAGCTGCTGCAGCAGGCGCACGACGCCGGGCTCGGTGCCGCGTACTACCCCGTGATGATCAAGGTGATCGAGGACCGTGCCTGAGAGCGACGCCGGCGTCCCGCCGGTCTGGCAGGTGTGGGCGGTACGCACGGCCACGGGCGGCCGGCCAGCCCGCGACAACTACCTCTACCCGGGCGATCGCTCGGGGGAGGAGGCGATCGACTTCATCGTCTTCGTCGCCGCTTGCGGCGACGACGTGGTGGTGATCGACACCGGCTTCGACCGCGCGGCCGGCGAGCGTCGGGGCCGGCACCTGGAACTGACCGCTGCGGAGGCCGTACGAGCCGCCGGCCTCGATCCGTCGGCCGTCCGGACGGTGGTGCTCAGTCACCTGCACTACGACCACGCCGGCAACGTGGAGGACTTCCCCGATGCACAGGTGGTGCTGCAACAGGCCGAGCTGGCGTATGCCACGGGCCCGGCGATGCGCCACCACCGGCTCAGCCACTTCTTCGAGCCCGAGGATGTCGCCACCGTCCTCCGGCGGCTGTACGCCGGGACCGTCACACTGCTCGACGGTGACCACGACCTGCGGCCCGGTTTCGAGCTCCGGCTCGTGGCCGGGCACACCCGCGGGTCCCAGGTCGCCCGCATCCACACCGCCCGCGGCTGGATCGTGCTGGCCTGCGACGGCGCCCACTACTTCGACAACCTCTGCGAGCGGAACCCGTTCCCCGCGCTGGTGGACCTGGAGCAGGTCTTCGACGGCTACGAGCGCATCGAAGACCTCGCCTCCTCGCCGGCCCACATCATCCCGGGCCACGACCCACGACTGTTCGAGCTGTACGACCGCGTGCCCCACCCGGCCGGCCACGTCGTCGCAGCCCTGCACACGACGCCGCTCGGCGCCAAGGAAGGCACCTCATGATCACTGACCCGGAGACGCTCGCCGAGTTCCGCGCCTCGGTGGTGGACTTCGCCGCCGACAAGCTCGCGCCCGGCGCGCTCGAGCGTGCCCACGAGACGGACTACCCTCGGGACCTCGCGCGCACGCTGGCCGGCCAGGGGCTGCTCGGCCTCAGCATCCCCGAGGAGCTGGGCGGCCAAGGCGCAGGACTGAGCGCCGCCGTCACCGCGATCCAGGCCGTGGCGAGCCAGTGCCCGCGCAGCGCGGACATCGTGCAGGCCGGAAACTTCGGTCCGATCCGCACCTTCGCGCAGTACGCCACTGACGACCAGCGCGAACGCTACCTCGGCGGCCTGCTCTCCGGTGACCTGCTCATGTCGCTCGCCATGAGCGAGCCGGGCGCCGGCTCGGCTGCCACCGAGCTCACCACCACGGCCACCGCCGACGGCGATGGCTGGCTGATCAACGGCACCAAGGTCTTCTCCACCCACAGCGCCGACGCAGACGTCTACCTCGTCTACGTGCGGTTCGCCGAGGGCCTGAACGGCATCGGGTCGGTGCTCGTCGACCGCAACACGCCGGGTCTCGAGGTCGGCAAGCCGGTCGGCTACATGAACGGCGAGCACTGGTGTCCGCTCTACTTCGACAACTGCCGGATCGGCCCTGAGCAGGTCCTGCTGGGCGTCGGCGGGTTCAAGAAGCAGATCAGTGGGTTCAATGTCGAGCGGCTGGGCAACAGCGCCCGGTCGATCGCTGTGGGCCGCTACGCCTTCGACGTGGCCAAGAACCACGTCCTGACCCGCGAGCAGTTCGGCCGTCCGTTGGCGGAGTTCCAGGGTCTGCAGTGGATGTTCGCCGAGGCGGCGGTCAAGCTCGAGTCCGCTCAGCTGCTTCTCGAGCGTGCGGCGGCGAACGGCGACAGACTCGGGCTTCCGACCGCAGGCGAGACCGCCATGGCCAAGCTCGCCGCCAACCAGGCGGGCTTCGCCGCCGCGGACGTCGCCATGCAGGCGATGGGTGCCTCCGGCTTCTGCGACGACAGCCTGGTCGAGTACTGCTTCCGCCGTACCCGGGGCTGGATGATCGCGGGGGGCTCGATCGAGATCCTCAAGAACCGGATCGCCGAGGACGTCTTCGGCCGCCGGTTCCCGTCCCGGGCGCGCTGACATGAGCGGTGGTCTCTATCAGGCGATCTTCGCGCCCTCGTCAGTCGCGCTCGTCGGGGCGTCCGACGTACGCGGCAAGCCGACTGCGCGACCGCTGGAGTTCCTCCGCCAGCACGACTGGAAGGGCGAGGTCTTTCCGATCAACCCGAAGCGCGAGACCGTGCTCGGCGAACGGACCTGGTCCTCGCTCGCCGACCTCCCCACGGTGCCCGATCACGCGTTGATCCTGACGCCCGCCGACGCCGCGGTCGACGCCGTGCGCCAGTGCGCCGAGCTGGGCGTCACGGTCGCCACCGTGGTCGCCGACGGCTTCCTCCCCGGTACGCCGGACGGCGACCGGCGGCGGCGCGAGCTGCGCGAGATCGTGGACAGCACGTCGCTCCGGCTGCTCGGGCCGAGCAGCCTCGGCGCGGCCACGGTGGCGACCGGCTTCGCGCTGACCGGCAACGCCGCCTTTGCCGAGGATCCGCTGCCGCAGGGCGACGTCTTCCTCGCCTCCCAGTCGGGTAGCGTGCTCGGCGCGCTCCTCTCCCGTGGTGCCGAGATGGGCATCGGATTCGCCGCGATGGTCTCGGTGGGCGACGAGTTCGACATCTCGCTCGGCGAGCTCTGCCACGCCGCGGTCGACGACCCCGCGGTGAAGAGCTTCGCGCTCTTCCTCGAGAACCTGTTCCACGCCGACGACCTCGCCGCCTTCGCGCGCGCCGCGGCGGCGCGGGGGAAACCGGTCGTGGCCTACAAGCTCGGCCGCTCCGACGACGGCGCTCAGCTGTCCGTCTCGCACACAGGCGCCCTCGCCGGCGACGATGCCGTCGCCGACGTCTTCCTCCGGGCTCACGGCATCGCGCGGGTCGCCACCTTCGACGCCCTTCTCGAGGGTCAGCTGCTCGCTCGGCGCGTGCCGCTCGCGCGGGCCGGCTCCCAGCGGCGCGTCGCTGTGGTCTCCACGACCGGTGGCGGCGGTGCGATGGCCGTCGACTGTCTCGCCCAAGCGGGACTGCGGGTCGCCGCGCCCGAGCCGGCCACCGTCGCTCGGCTCGCCGAGGTAGGCGTCGAGGCGGGTCACGGCGCCCTGATCGACCTGACGCTCGCCGGCGCCACCTACGACACGATCAAGGCCGCGTTGGACGTGCTGCTCTCCGCACCCGAGTTCGACGCGGTCGTGGCCGTCCCCGGCAGCTCCGCCCGGTTCACCCCCGACGTGAGCGTGAAGCCGATCGTCGATTCCGCGGCTGCCCAGACGCCGCTCGCGGTCTTCGTGGTCCCATCGGCACCCGACGCCCTGCAGCTCTTGCGCAGCGGTGGCGTGCCGGCGTTCCGCACCGCCGAGGCTCTCGCCGATGCGATGACGGCGGTCTTCAACCGGGCGCCGGTGCGCGCCGAGATCACCGTTCCGGCGACGGGCACCGACGGGCGCACGCTCGACGAGGACGCCTCGTACGCAGTCTTCGACACCGTCGGCCTGGCCAGCGCGCCACGCGTGGTGCTCGCGTTCGACGACCTCCCGGCCGAGCTGCCGCTGCCGGCGCCGGCAGCCGTCAAGGTGGTCTCGGACCAGCTGGCGCACAAGAGCGATCTCGGCGGCGTCGTCCTCAACGTCGCGGACGGCCCTGCTCTGAAGAAGGCCGCAGCCGACATCCGTGCGGCCGTCGAGAAGGCACGTCCCGATCTCGCGGTCGACCGGGTGATGGTGCAGCAGATGGTCCGTGGCGTCGCCGAGGTGCTCATCGGACTGCGCCGTGACCCGGATGCCGGACCTGTTGTCGTGCTCGCCGCCGGGGGAGTGCTCGCCGAGGTCTATCGCGATCGCTCCGTACGAATGGCGCCCGTCGACCTCGACCAGGCGCGGGAGATGATCGACGAGGTACGCAGCCTGTCGGTCGCGAAGGGCTTCCGCGGCGCTCCACGCGGTGACCTGGACGCACTCGCCGAGGCGATCGTCGCCGTCTCGCGACTCGCCGTCTCCGCCGACCCGGTCGTCGTCGAGGCCGAGGCCAACCCGGTGATGGTCCTTCGCGAGGGCGACGGCGTGCGGGCCGTGGACGCCGTTGTGACCGTGGCGGAGGGGTGAGGCGTGACCGACGGAGTCGTCGCTCGGCTCGCCCGGCGGGCCCTCGGGATACGGCGGCAACCGCTCTCCGCGGAGGTCGAGACCGCGGCGCGCAACGCGCTCGTCGACTGGCTCGCAGCGACCGTCGGAGGCTCGGCCGAGCCGATCGTCGTCGCGTTGCTCGATGGTCTCGAGCCGGGCGCGGGCTCGAGCCGGATCGTCGGCCACGACCTGCACGCCGTGCCGTCGCTGGCGGCGCTGGTCAACGGCACGGCTGCGCACACCCTGGAACTGGACGACATCTATGCGCCGGGTCTCTTCCATCCGGGTGCACCGGTCATCGCAGCCGCGCTCGCGGTCGCGGACCAGCTCGGCGTCAGCTTCGGCCGGCTGCTACGCGCCATCGTCGTCGGATACGAGGTGGGCGGGCGGCTCTCGGCCGACCTCGGGCCCAGCCACTACCGCCACTGGCATACCACCGGTACCGCCGGGGCGGTCGCCGCGGCCGCGGCCGCGGCCGACCTCTACGAGCTCGATGAGGAGCGGGTGGCGAACGCGCTCTCGCTTGCGGCCACCACCTGCGGTGGCGTGCAACAGACCTTCCGCAGCGATGCGGCCGGGAAGCCGCTGCACTCGGGTGCCGCAGCGCAGGCGGGCGTGGTGGCGGTCGCCGCCGCGCGCGGCGGTGTCACCGGCGCCGCGGACGTCCTCGAAGGTCCGGCCGGATTCGCGGTCGCGACCGGAACCACCACCGACTGGGCGGTCAGCAGCTCGGATGGCGACGGGCCGTTGGTGATCGAGCGCATCACGGTCAAGCCGTACCAGTGCTGCGGGCACACCTTCGCCGCGATCGATGCCGCTCTCGACCTACGCGCGCGGGGCGTCGACCCGGCGCGGATCGAGCAGATCGCGATCGACACCTACTCCGCCGCCGTCTCGACCGCGGGCATCGCTGATCCGCAGACCGAGGCGGAGCGTCGCTTCAGCCTGGCCCACCTCGTCTCCGCGGGCCTCGTGCTCGGCGCGGAGGCGATGTTCACCGACGCTGCGATCACTGACGGGGCCGTGCGGCGAATGGTGCCCCGGGTCCGGCTGCATGTCGACGAGGAGTACGACGCCCGGTTCCCGGCCCACCGCGGTGCTCGTGTGCGCGTACTGCTCGCCGACGGCACCGAGGTCGTCCGCGACGTACCGGATCGGTCGGGCAGCCCTGAGCGCCCGTTGACCGCGGATCGGCTGGCGGAGAAGTTCGTTGCCACTGCCGGCCCGGTGCTCGGTGACGCCGCCGCCGACGTCCACGCCGCCGTGCTCGGTCTCGACCTCATGGCCCCCGCGGCCGCCCTCCCTGTCCGTCCCCCGTCACGCAGAAGGTGATGTCCCATGGACTACGCATCGAGCCGTGAGCCTGCGACGGTCGAGGCCGCCAAGATCCCCGGCCTGACCCTCCACGTGCCGATCCTGCCCGACCAGGTGGAGCCGCTGACGACGCTGGCACGCTTCGTGGTCGAGACCCGCTTCGAGGATCTCGCGCCCGACGTCGTCGACTTCGCCAAGCGGCTCGCGACCGACGTCCTGGCCGTCACGATCGGCGGCTCGGCCCAGGAGGCCATGCCGGAGCTGGTCGACTACGTCCGAGAGATGGGCGGCAAGGAGGAGTGCCCGCTCCCGTTCTACGGCGGCAGGTATCCGGCCTCCTCGGTCGCGCTGGCGCTCGCGTCGATGTCGCGCGCGCTCGACATGGGCGACGTGCACCTGGGCTGGCCGCAGTACGACTTCACCACCATCGGGCACACCGCGGAGTACACGTTCCCGACCCTGCTGGCCGCGGCCGGCGCATGCGAGCGCGTGGACGGCAAGGAGTTCCTGACGGCCCTCGCCGTGAGCACCGAGGTGCTGGTCCGCATCGGGGCCGCCGCCAACAACACCAGCGCCGCGAAGATCCTGGGCCTGCCCAGCAATTTCGACCAGGGTGGCTGGTTCATCTTCGGCGCGGTCGCGGGCGCGGCACGCATCCTCGGGTTGACCGTCGAGCAGACGGTCAACGCCTTCGGCATGGCGCGCATGCTGACGATCGGCCACGACATGAAGGCCATGTCCCCGGCCAGCCACATGGTGCGCGTGCACCACGGCTTCGTAGCGAAGAACGCCATCGACGCCTGCCGGCTCGCGAAGCGTGGAATCAACGGCCCGCAGGACGTGATGCTGGGATACCGGGGCTTCCTGTTCGCGATCACCCGGGGGCTCTGGCCCGCCAAGCCCGAGCTGCTCACGCGAGACCTCGGCTCGGAGTGGTACTTCACGAAGACCTGCATCAAGCCGTTCTCGGCCTGCAAGGCGACCCACACCGCGGCCACGGCCGTGCTACGGCTCCAGGAGGAGCACGGCTTCGGCGGCCCGGACATCGCCTCGATCCACGCCGAGGTGACGATCAACGCGCTTGAGCTGACCTGCCGCCCGGTCGAGGCCAAGTGGGATCCGCAGTCCGATCAGAACGCCCAGTTCAGCCTCCCTTACGTGATGAGCGTCGTCGCCTTCGAGGGCCGTTTCATGATCGACGGCTTCAAGCCGCCGATGCGCGCCCGCGAGGACATTCGGGAGCTCGTCTCGAACGTGACGGTGGTGGGCGACCGCACGATGACCGGCCTGGACTCCCGCGTCACGGTGCGCCTGCGCGACGGGCGCGAGTACACGATGTTCTGCGACGACTGCAAGGGCACGCCGACGATGCCGCTGACGGACGAGGAGTGGCGCGAACGACTGCACGATCTGAGCCGTTACGCAGCCATCGAGATCAGTACGGCGACGGCCGACAAGCTGCTCGACACGCTGTTCGCGCTCGAGGAGAGCGATGACGTCCTGCGCGATCTCGTCGTGCCGCTGATGCCCTGATCGCTCGCCGCGACGGGTGCCGGCTGACGGCGACGCAACAGTTTTAGATCGGGTCGGCTTCCGTCCCGGACCACACCGGCGGGCGCCCCTCGGCGAAGGCCCGCGGACCTTCCTGCGCGTCGGGGCTGCGGCGCACCGCTTCGAGGGCCTGATCGTTCGTCCTCCACGCCTCCTCGTCGGTGGCCGCGATCGCGGCATACGCGGTCTCCTTGCTCCAGCGGAGCGATCCGGGCGCGTTCGCTGCGATCGCACGGCCCAGGGCGATCGCGACCTCGAGCTCCGTGCCGGCGGATGCCACCTCGTTGACCAGGCCCCACGCCAGGGCGGTCGCGGCGTCGATCGGGGCTCCGGTGAGGATCATCTGCAGGGCCCGGCGCTGGCCGATCAGGCGGGGAAGCCGCACCAGGCCACCGCCGGAGGCGAGGATGCCGCGGCGCACCTCAGGCAGGGCGAAGGTCGCGTGCTCGGCGCACACGGCGAGGTCGCAGGCCAGGACCAGCTCGAGTCCGCCGCCGTACGCCAGTCCGTTCACCGCAGCGATCACCGGTTTACGGGGCCGCTGTTGCAGGGCCTCGGTGATGGCGCGGCTCCCGCCGCCCATCGTCGGGCCATCGGTCTGCGACATCTTCTTCAGATCGCCGCCGGCGCTGAAGGCGCGGGTGCCGCTCGCGGTCAGCACGATGCAGCGTACGGCGGGATCGCGATCCGCTGCGGCCAACGCCGTGCCCAAGGCGGCACCGAGATCCGGATCGATGGCGTTGAGGACCGCAGGGCGGTTGAGCGTGAGCACGCGAACGGCGTCCTGATCGGTGACGATCAGGACGCCGTCGGGGTCGGTCGGAGCCGTTGTCATGCGCGCTGTGCGCTGTACCGCGGTGGACGCCGGGCGACGAAGGAGGCGAAGCCCTCGCGGCCGTCGTCGCTGGCGAACAGCTCGGTGGCGATCAACCGCTCGCGCTCGATCGCGGGGTAGAGCGACATGGTCGACGTCTCGGCCAGCAGCGACTTGGTGAGCTCCGGCACCAGCGGTGCTCCCGTGACCAGCTCACGGGCCAACGCGGTGGCGGCGCCGAGGACCTCCTCGGGGGAGTCGCAGACCTGGTTGACCAGGCCGATCTGGTAGGCCCGCTCGCCGGTGATCGGCCGGCCCGTCACCAGCATCTCGAAGGCGATCGCCTGCGGCACCAGACGGGGCAGACGCTGCGTCCCGCCGGCGCCCGGGAGGACGCCGAGCTTCGCCTCGGGGAGGCCGAGCTTGACCTCGCGCCCGGTGACTCGAAGGTCGCAGGCCAGCGCCAGCTCCAAGCCGCCACCCATCGCCGCGCCCTGGATCGCCGCGATGAACGGCACCGGACTGCGCTCGATCAGCTCGAGCGCGTCGGTGATGCCCTGCACGAACCGGGAGAAGTCCGAGCCGTCGGCGAAGCCGTTGATCTCGTCGATGTCGGCGCCGGCGCTGAAGGCGCGGCCCTCGCCGTGGATGACCGCGGCGCGGATCTCGCGATCGGCATCGATCGCGCGGACGGCGTCGGCGAGCGCTCGACTGGTGTGGCTGCCGATCGGATTGAGCCGATCGGCGCCGGTCAGCTGCAGGTAGGCGATCGGTCCGTCGCGACGCAGCTCGATGTCCGTCGCCTTGCTCATGCCATCGTCAATCCGCCGCTGACGGACAGGGTCTGCCCCGTCACGTATCCGGCATTGGGATGGGCGAAGAACGCGACCGCTGGAGAGATGTCTGCCGGCGTGCCGATCCGCTTCATCGGTACGGCGCGCGAGAGCGCGTCGTACCGCTTCTGGCTCTGCTGCGCGACCTGGTCGAGCAGTGGGGTGTCAGTGGGGCCGGGACAGACCGTGTTGATCGTGATGTTCTGTGTCGCGGTCTCGCGAGCCAGCGCCTTGCCGAAGGCGATCACCGCGCCCTTGGTGCCCGAGTACACGACCTCGCCCGAGGAGCCGACTCGGCCGGCGTCGGAGGCGATGTTGACGATCCGGCCGTAGCTGCGGGCGATCATGTGGTCGAGCACCGCCCGGGTGACGATGACGGTGCCGAGGTAGTTCACGTCGACGACACGGCGCCAGGTCTCCTCGGTGGACTCGACGAACGGCTCGATCTTGTCGATGCCGGCATTGTTCACCAGGACGCGGATCGGACCGAGGTCTTGCTCGATGCTCGTGATGACGTCGGCGACGCCGGCGCTGTCGGAGACGTCCATGCGGTAGGCGCCGCCCGCGCCGGCGCCTGCTTCCGTCAACGCGCGCCGGGCGGCCTCGACATTGAGGTCGCAGGCCGCGACGGTGTAGCCGGCCCGGGCCAGCTCGGCGACGATGGCGCCACCGATGCCGCCGCCCGCGCCTGTGACGACGGCGATGCCGCTCGGAGCGGTCGGAAGGTCGGGCGTGGTCGGCTGCTCGCTCATCAGTTCTCCTCGATGGTGGTGGCGGTGGTGACCCGGGGGAGGCCGGTGAAGTCGGGGCCACGCTTCTCGCGGTGCGAGGCGAGACCCTCGCGCACCTCGGGGCCCCCGAAGCCGAGGAACTCGGCACCGAGGGAGGCCTCGAAGGCCGGGATCGCGGAGCGGTACCAGTGGTTGAGGTGGTGCTTGGTCCACGCGATCGCGGTCGGGGCGCCGGCCGCCAGCTGCTCGGCGATGCGGATGGCTTCGCCGATGACGCCGTCGTCCTCGACGCACTTGGAGATGAGGCCGATGCGCTCGGCTTCCTCGCCGGTGAGCGGGTCGCAGGTGAGCAGGTAGTACTTGGCCTTCGCCATGCCGGCCATCAGCGGCCAGCAGACCGCGGCGTGGTCGCCGGCGGCGACGCCGAGACGGGTGTGGCCGTCGATGATCTTCGCGGTCCGGCCTGCGACCGAGACATCGGCGAGCATGCCGACGACGAGGCCCGCGCCGACGGCCGGGCCGCGGATGCCGGAGACGACCGGCTTGTCGAAGTTGATCAGGTTGAGGACCAGGTCACGAGCCTCGCGCATCACGCGGACCCGGGTCTCGTAGTCGTTGATCATCGCATCGATGGAGTCGAAGCTGCCGCCGGCCGAGAAGGCGCGGCCGGCGCCGTACACGACGACCGAGCGGACATCCGGGTCCGCGGCCAGCGCAGGCCAGACATCGGCGAGGTCACGGTGCATCTGCGGGCCGACCGAGTTCAGTGCCGGGCCGTCGAGGATCAGGTGCATCACGCCGGAGTCGGCCAACTCCAGTCGGAGGGACGGGAACTGGGCATAGCGATCGGACAAGACGGGTCCTCCGGAGAAGGGCGCAGTCGGAGCCGCGCTCATGAGACGTACAAATATAGTTTTATCATCTAACTCATCCGCTGCACAGACCGGCTGGTCAGTCCCGATCGACGACGGTCCCGTCCGCGAGCAGGGCCGCGATCCTGTCGGTCTCGAAGCCCCACTCACGCAGGATCTCCCCGGAGTGCTGGCCTCCGAGCGGTGGCGGTCCGGCGATGGTGGCCGGCGTACGCGACAGGCGCGGGGCCGGGGCGGGCTGGAGCACGCCGAACTCCTCGACGAAGGTGCCGCGCTCGACGTTGTGCGGGTGCTGGCGGGCCTCGGCGAACGACAGGATCGGGGTGACGCACGCGTCCGTGCCGTCGAAGACCTTCTCCCACTCGGCACGGGTGCGGGAGCGGAAGACCTCGGCGAAGATCTCGCTCAGTGCCGGCCAGTTGGCGGTGTCGTCGCGGTCGGGAAGGGATGCCGGATCCAGGCCCAGCTTCTCGACGAGGACGGCGTAGAACTGCGGCTCGGTCGGCGCGACCGCGAGGTACTGGCCGTCCAAGGTCTCGTAGGTGTCGTAGTAGTTCGACCCGCCGTCGCAGAAGTTCGACCCGGGCGCGTCCATGGTCCAGCGGTCCTGCGCGGCCATCGAGTAGATCAGGGTGGTCAGCGACGCGACGCCGTCGACCATCGCGGCGTCGATGACCTGCCCCTTGCCCGACTGCCGGGCCTCGAAGACCGCGCAGACGATGCCGAACGCCATCATCAGGCCGCCGCCGGCGAAGTCCGCCAGCAGGCCGGGAGGTGTCGCCGGCCGAGCTCCGGGGCCGCGCTGCAGCAGGGTGAGGGCGCCGGTGAGGGCCAGATAGTTGAGGTCGTGGCCGGCCGTCTGGCTCAGTGGTCCCTGGTTGCCCCAGCCGGTCATCCGGCCGTAGACCAAGCGTGGATTGCGGCCGAGGCAGTCGTCGGGGCCGATGCCGAGACGCTCGGCGACACCGGGCCGGTAGCCCTCGATCAGGACGTCGGCGCGGTCGGCGAGCGCGAGGACGGTCTCGGCGCCCTCCGGCTTCTTCAGGTCGACCACGATCGATCGCCGGCCGCGGCTCAGGGCGTACTTGTTCTCGCCCGGGCGGCCGCCGCCCGGGCGGTCGACGCGGACGACGTCGGCGCCCATGTCGGAGAGCAGCATGCCGGCGTACGGCGTCGGGCCGAGCCCGGCGATCTCGACGACCTTGACGCCCGCGAGCGGGCCGGGGTGGCGGCGGGGCGCCGGGGATCCTGAAGTCACGACGGCATCCTTTCGGAGCGGGGCACTAGCAGACAATTCGCTAGATAGGTAAACTATTGCATGCTAGGCCAGATGGCTCGCAAGGCCGACCGTTCCAAGAAGGGCATACCCGCATGCGTCGCAAGATCTTCACCCCGGAGCACGAGACGTTCCGCGCCACCGTCCGAGCCTTCTTCGAGAAGGAGGCCGTGCCGCACGCCGCCGAGTGGGAGGCGGCGGGGATGGCGAACCGGGAGATCTGGAAGAAGGCCGGCGAGGTCGGACTGCTCGGCTGGGAGGTGCCCGAGGAGTACGGCGGCAGCGGCATCCGCGACTTCCGATACAACGCGATCATCGCCGAGGAACTGGTCGCCAGCGGCACCAGCGGCGTCGGCTTCGCGGTCAACAACGACATCCTGATGCCGTACATGACCGACCTGACCACCGACGAGCAGAAGGCCCGCTGGCTGCCCGGCATGGTCGACGGCTCGATCATCACCGCCATCGCGATCTCCGAGCCGGGCGCCGGCTCGGACGTCCGCGGTGTCCGCACCCATGCCGTCCGTGACGGCGACGACTGGATCCTCAACGGGTCCAAGACGTTCATCAGCAACGGCCAGCTCGCCAACCTCGTGGTCGTGGTCTGCAAGACCGACCCGAGCGCCGGCCACAAGGGCATCTCGCTCCTCGTGGTCGAGGAGGGCATGGAAGGCTTCAGCCGCGGCCGCAAGCTCGACAAGATCGGTGCCAAGGCGGCCGACACCTCGGAGCTCTTCTTCGAGAACGTCCGGGTCCCAGCCGACAACGTGCTCGGCGAGCTCGGCCGCGGCTTCTACAACCTGATGCGCAACATCCCCTCGGAGCGACTCGGCATCGCCGTTCACGGCGTCGCCCGGGCCAAGCGCGCCTTCGAGGTCACCCTGGAGTACGTGAAGACCCGTGAGGCCTTCGGCACGGCGATCGGCTCGTTCCAGGCGAACCGCTTCTACATGGCGGAGATGAAGACCAAGCTCGACATCGCCCAGGTCTACCTCGACCGGTGCATCGAGGATCTCATCGCCGGCGAGCTCACCGCCGAAGACGCCGCCGAGGCGAAGATGTGGATCACCGAGACCGAGTGGGAGATCCTCGACCGCTGTCTCCAGTTGCACGGCGGCTACGGCTACATCAACGAGTACGAGATCGCGCGGCTGTGGCGCGACGGCCGCGTCCAGCGTGTCTACGGTGGCACCAACGAGATCATGAAGGACCTCGTCGGCCGGTCGCTCGGCCTCTGAGATCAGGCCTCGCCGCGCAGCAGCGCGCGCACCCGCACCGCACCGTCGGCCGCCTCCCGCGCCGACGGTGCGGTCGCGATGAGATTGACCGAGGTGCAACCGACGTCGAGGTAGGGCCGGATCGCGTCGGCGACCTCCTCGGGGGAACCGTGGGGGCAGTAGCGCTCGAACCGCTCGAACCCGATCCCGTACAGGGACTCCATCTGCGCGGCCAGCTCTGCGCGAGCGGCTGGGCGATCCGGGCCGAACCCGCACCACACGTGCATGCCGTGCTCCCAGCGCTCGACCTCGCGGCCGACGTCGTCGGCGTGGCGCTGCACCTCGGCGCACCCTTCGGCGAATCGCCGGGGTGAGACCCAGACGGCCAACCAGCCGTCGCCGAGCCGGCCGGCGCGACGCAGGGCGGCCTCGGAGCGGCCACCGACGAGGAACGGCACGCGTGTCGTCGGCGCGGGCAGGACGCGCACGCGGTCGAGCTCGAAGAGCCCCTCGGCCCGGCTGACCGCTTTGCCGTCGAGGAGCTCCCGCACGATGCTGAGCGATTCGTCGAGTCGCCGCCCGCGCGTGCTCGGATCGACGCCACAGGCGAGCATCTCGCTGCGGTCCTCGCCGCCCACCCCGACACCGAAGATGAACCGGCCAGGCGCCAGCGTCGCGAGCGAGCCGATCTGCCGGGCGACCGGCACCGGGTGGCGCAGCGGCAGGAGATAGACCGCCGTCTCGATGGCGACACGCTCGGTCAGCACCGCGGCAGCCGTCGCCAGTTGGAGGCCGTCGAAGCCGATGCCCTCCCGGAACGTGACGTGGTCGCCGACGCAGACGCGCTCCAGCGGCGTTGCGTCCACGTACCGCAGGAACTCCCGCAGAGCCTTCGCGTCGTGGAACAGGGCAGGCGGCAGCCGCAGTCCCACGGTCGGGCCAAGGGTCGGTCCCGTCGCGGAGGTCATGGAGGCCTACCGGCCTCAGTCGAGCAGGTCGAGGACCGTCTTGGGGTTGGCGTCGCTGAGCATGTACTTCTCCGCCTCGGTCACGTGCTTGCGCCACAGCGTCTCGGCGGCCTCGGCGTCGCGCGCCTCGACGTACTCGAGGAGCAGCTCGTGCGCCCGGAAGCCCTTGCGGATCGACTGGATGTTCGCAGGAGAGCCGGCGTCGGCGGCGACGTGCTGGAAGCTGGAGAGGTCGATGATGTGGCGGACCATGCCGTTGAGCACGGCCATCGTCTCGTTGCCGGCGAGGTCGATCATCACGGCATGGAACTCGTTGTGCACCCGGACGAGCGCGTTCCCGTCGTCGAGGTGCTCGCGGGCGACGTCGTGGGCCGCCTTCAGCTTCTCGAGGTCGGCCTTGGTCCGCTTGCGGGCGAGCAGGCCGGCGAGTGGCGGCTCGATGATGTTGCGCGCATCGTAGACGTCCTCGAGGGTCGTGCCGCGGAACTCGAGGACCAGGCCGGCGTAGCGCGCCGCGATATCGCCGTTCGGGATCTGCACCCGGGCGCCGCCGTGGGCGCCCCGTCGGACGTTGATCAGTCCCTCGGACTCCAGGACGCGGAAAGCCTCGCGCAGGGTCGGGCGGGAGACGCCGAACTGGCCCATCAACTCGGCCTCGGACGGCAGCGCGTCCCCCTCGCTCAACTCGCCACGGACGATCTGGCGGCGCAGGCGCTGGGCGACGAGCTCTGCCATCTTCGGCACGCGCAGGGTGCCCACCTCTGCGTCGGACTTGACCGTGGTCATACCTTGCCTCTCGTTGACGCCCGCCCCATGCGCCCGTGAACTGGCGGAACCCGAGGACAAGACTAGGCGAAACTTGGTTGGATCAGCCGGATGATTGAACGGGTGTGTGGCGAGACTAGCGATCGGCACGTCCGGGAGTGATCCTCGACACACTTGCCCGGCATGGGTACCCCGTGGGATAAGAATATAACTTATTCATCCTGATGAGGGGAGTGGCGGTGGCGCAGATCCCGCTCGTGGACTACCTGGACCTCAGCCGACCCGGGGCTCCGCGTCTCGTCGCGCAGGAGTGCACTTCCTGCGGAGCGCGCTTCTTCGATCGTCGTAACGCGTGTGCCTCGTGTTCGAGCAACGAGTTCCGTACGGCGCAGATCGCTGCCGAGGGGACCCTACGGACCTTCACCATCGTCCACTTCGCCGCGGCGGGCGTGCCGGTGCCGTTCGTGGCGGGCGTCGTCGACTGCGATGGCACATCGGTGCGCAGCAACATCGTCAACGTGCCGGCGGACCCCGAGCACGTGCGCAGCGGCATGCGCCTCCGGCTGACGACGGTCCCGGTGGGCACGGACGACAACGGTGACGACGCCGTCGGGTACGGCTTCGAGCCGATCGACTGAGAGGGCGAGAAGTGGCTGACAACGTCTGGATCCTCGGGATCCACATGACCGACTTCGGCAAACACCGGGACAAGGACACCTTGGATCTGGGGTCCGAGGCCGTCGCCGGCGCGCTCGCCGACGCGGGCGTCACGATGCGGGACATCGGCGTCCTGGCGTCGGGCAATCTGATCGGCAACCCCGGATTCGGCCAGCTCCTGCAGAAGCAGATCGGTCAGACCGGCATCCCGGTCTACAACGTCAGCAACGCCTGCGCGACCGGCGCCACCGCCCTGCGGGTGGCCATGATGGCGATCAAGTCCGGTGAGACCGAGATGGGCTTGGCGGTCGGCGTCGAGAAGCTCTCCGGCGCCGGACTGCTCACGGGCAACGCTGCCAAGGCCGAGGGCGGAAGTTGGGTGCGCGAGGGCCGCTTCGGCGCGGTCGCGCCTCTCGACGGCCGGATCGGCACCGAGACCATGCCGGGCGTCTTCGCGCAGATCGGGATGGAGTACGACCACACCTACGGTGGTGCCGACTTCGCGCTCTTCGCCGGCATCGCGGAGAAGAACCATGCGCACTCCACGCTCAACCCGAAGGCGGCGTACCAGAAGCGGTTCACGCTCGAGGAGATCATGAACGACGTCATGATCGCCTACCCGAACACACGCTCCATGTGCTCGGCCAACTGCGATGGCGCCGCAGCGGCGGTCCTGGTCAGCGAGACGAAGCTGCGCACCCTCTCGCTCGAGCAACAGCGCCGTGCGGTCAAGATCAGCGCCTCGGTGCTCACCAGCGACCCGTGGCAGGAGGCGTGCCAGATCCTGCCGGACATCAACACTCTGACGCGACAGGCCGCCCGTACGGCGTACGAGCAGGCCGGCATCGGGCCCGGCGACCTCGACCTGGTCGAGCTGCACGACTGCTTCGCCACCGCGGAGCTCGTCCACTACGACAATCTCGGCCTCTGCGAGCCCGGCGGAGCGGTCGAGCTCTTCAAGTCCGGCGCAACCTGGCGCGACGGCAGGCTCCCCGTCAATGTCTCCGGCGGCCTCGAGTCGAAGGGACACCCGGTCTCGGCGACCGGCATCGCGAACGTCTGGGAGATCGCCACCCACCTGCGGGGCGAGGCGGGTCCACGCCAGATCGCGGGCGCCAAGGTCGGCCTTGCACATGTCATCGGCCTGGGCTCGGCCTGCGGAGTCCACATCCTTGAGAAGGCTTCCTGACAGTACGAGGAGCGGGCATGGCTGAGACCTACGACCTGATCATCCGCGGCGGTCTCGTCGTGGATGGCACTGGCGGTGCGCCCCATGCCGGGGACGTCGGCGTTCGAGCCGGCGTGATCGTCGCCGTTGGCGACGTCCCGGGCCGGGGTGCCGAGGAGATCGACGCCACCAGTTGCATCGTCACGCCGGGCTTCGTGGACGTCCACACGCACTACGACGGCCAGATCACGTGGGAGAACACGCTCGCACCGTCGAGCGGTCACGGGGTCACCACGGTGGTGATGGGCAACTGCGGCGTCGGGTTCGCGCCGCTGCGTCCCGAGCAGCACGAGATGGCGATCAAGCTGATGGAGGGCGTCGAGGACATCCCCGGCGTTGTGATGAGCACGGGCGTGCCGTTCAACTGGGAGAGCTTCCCGCAGTATCTCGACGCACTCGAGGCGCGTTCGTCCGACATCGACTTCGCCGCACAGCTGCCGCACTCGCCGCTGCGCGTGTACGTGATGGGCGAGCGCGGCGCGGAGCTGGAGCCGCCCTCGGAGGACGACCTCGCCGCGATGCGCAAGCTCACCGGCGAGGCCATCCGCGCCGGCGCGGTCGGCGTGTCCACCTCGCGCACCTACGCCCACCGGTTCAAGGACGGCAGGCCCGCGCCCTCGGTCAACACCGAGGACGAGGAGGTCCTGACCCTCGCGGACGGACTGGCCGACGCCGGCACGGGCGTCTTCCAGCTCGTGCCGGACACGTTCCAGCCGCCGGAGGTCCAGCTCGGTCTGCTGCGTCGGATCGCGGAGCGCTCCGGGCGACCGGTCTCCTTCACCTTCATGCAGACTCCGGGGCATCCGGAGCAGTGGCGAACGATCCTCGCCGGTCTCGAGGCGGCGAAGCGGGACGGCCTCGAGGTCCGCGGGCAGGTCATCCCCCGACCGACCGGCGGCCTGCTCGGGCTCGAGCTGAGCCTGCACCCGTTCTCGCTCAACCCGTCCTTCCGCGAGCTCGAGCCGCTGCCGCTGGCCGAGAAGGTGCGCGAGATGCGCAAGCCGGAGACGCGTCGGCGGTTGCTCTCAGAGTCCCCGACGGATCCGAACCCGTTCTTCACCTACGTGGTCTCCGAGCACGACCAGCTGTTCGTCCTCGGTGACCCGCCGAACTACAACCCCGACGCCTCGGAGAGCATCGGGGCCCGCGCTCGGGCGGCCGGAGTCGATCCGCTGGAGCTGATCTACGACACGCTGCTCGAGCGCGACGGCCACGAGGTGCTCTACCGGCCGATGGGCAACTACGAGGGCGAGCGGTTCGAGAGCGTCGGTCGCCACATGCTGCGCACCGATCGCACCGTCATCGCGCTCGGCGACGGCGGCGCCCATTACTCGATGATCTGCGACGCGGCGTACACGACGTACTTCCTGCTCTACTGGATGCGCGACGCCGACCCTGACAGGCGGATCGATCTGCCCGACGCGATCCGGATGCTGACCCGCGAGCCGGCCGAGGCGATCGGCTTCCTCGATCGAGGGATCATCGGCGTCGGCTACAAGGCCGACCTCAACGTGATCGACCTGGAGCGGCTGCATCTGCACGCGCCGCGGCCCACCTGGGATCTTCCGGCCGGTGGCCGGCGGCTGCGTCAGCGCGCCGACGGCTATCGCGCCACCGTGGTCTCGGGTGCGATCACGTATCGCGATGGTGAAGCAACCGGTGCCCTGCCCGGCCGGCTCGTGCGGGGCGCCCAGACAGGTCCGGAGAGGATCGCATGAAGGTCGATGTCACAGCCGAGCAGGCGCTCGATCCCGAGCTGGCGGTCGACGCCGAGAAGCGCGGGTACGACGCCGTCTGGTTCGGGGAGACCAGCCACGACCCGATGGTCTCGATCGCGATCGCGTCGAGGGCAACCTCACGGGTCATGCTGGGCACCGGCGTGACGATCGCGCTGGCGCGCTCCCCGATGACGCTCGCGGTCACCGCGAACGATCTCCAGCTCGTCAGCCAGGGCCGGCTGATGCTCGGGCTCGGCTCCCAGGTGAAGGCGCACATCACCCGGCGCTTCTCGATGCCGTGGACCCAGCCGGTCGGCCAGATGCGGGAGTTCGTGCTCGCCATGCGGGCTATCTGGCGCTCGTGGCACGAGGGGGAGCCACTCGACTTCCAGGGTGACCACTACTCCCACACGCTGATGACGCCGTTCTTCAACCCCGGGCCCAACCCGTTCGGACCGCCGCCGGTCCTGTTGGCGGGTGTCGGTGCCAAGATGACAGGCCTGGCCGGCGAGGTCGCCGACGGATTCATGTGCCATGGCTTCGCGACCGAGCGCTACCTGCGCGAGGTGGTCGTGCCGAACCTGCGGGCGGGCCGCGAGAAGGCCGGCCGTGATCTGGACGGCTTCGAGATCAGCGGCCTGCCGTTCGTCGTCACCGGATCGAACGAGGAGCAGATGGCCGCGTCGGCAGCGGGCGTCCGTGACCAGATCGCGTTCTACGCCGCCACGCCCGCCTACCGCGGTGTCCTCGAGCTCCACGGCTGGGGCGACCTCCAGGGCGAGCTCAACGCGATGACGAAGGCCGGACGTTGGAAGGAGATGGGCAGTCTCATCGACGACGAGGTGCTCAACACGTTCGCCGTCGTCGCCGAGCCGGACCGAGTGGCCGAGGAGGTGTTGCGTCGCTTCCGTGGCGTCTTCACCCGGCTGCACCTCTACCTGAAGGCCGAGCTCGATGCAGACGTTCTGGCCGGCATCCGCGAGCAGATCCAGGCGGGCGCGTGAACGCCGCCGAGGCAGGACCCGTCGTCGACGTCCGTCGTGACGGTCCGGTGTGGACCATCACGCTGAACCGTCCCGAGCGTCGCAACGCGATCAATCCGCGGCTCCAGGCAGAGCTCGTGGCCGCGCTGGCGGAGTTCGACACCGCCGACGAGGCGCGCGTCGCCGTCCTGACCGGCGCCGACCCCGCGTTCTGCGCGGGCATGGACCTGCGCGAGCTCGGAAGCGGGTCGATGGGCTACGACGACTCTCAGACGAACTACGCCACGGCCATGCGTGCCCTCGGAAAGCCGGTGATCGGCGCGATCAACGGACCGGCGGTGGCCGGCGGCTTCGAGCTCGCGCTGGCCTGCGACTTCCTGATCGCCTCCGACCGTGCCTGGTTCGCCGACTCCCACGCCGAGGTCGGCGTCGTGCCGGGAGGAGGGCTGACGGTCCACCTCGCGCAGGCGGTGGGCGTGCGGCGGGCCCGCCAGATCAGCCTCACCGGCGAATACGTCTCCGCCGACCGGGCCTTCCAGGACGGCCTGGTGACCGAGGTGCTGCCGCACGACGAGCTGATCGCGCGCGCATGGGCGATAGCCGCCACCATCGCAGGCCGAGGCGAGCACATGGTGAAAGCGCTGCGCGACGCCTACGACCGCAGCCTCAACCTGCCGGCCGAGGAGGCGCTGGACGCCGAAGCAGTTGCATCGAGGGCGGTAGGCATCCCCACCGGTCACGTCCACGGCGTCGCCGACCGGCTGATATCACGAGGCTCCACCACGACGAGCGCAGCGACGGGTGAAGGACAGGCATGAGCGGGACGATCGTCTGGATCAGCGGCGCTACTGCCGGTCTGGGGAGCGGCTTCGCGCCGACCTGCCCCCATCCGGACGCGCGCTTCGTCAACCTCTCCCGCTCCGAGCACCCGGACATGGAGAACCAGCGCCTCGATCTGACCGACCCGTCCACCTGGGACGACGTCGCACGCCACTTCGACGAGGAACTGGCCGCGTTCACCGGCGAGCGGGTCGTCCTCGTCCACAACGCGTTCTACTCCGTGCCGCCGTCCTTCGCCGGCGAGGGGCGTCGGGCGGAGCACATCGCCGAGCACACCGCGAACTTCGCCGGTGCTCTCGCGGTGGGGGAGGCCTTCGTCGAGGCCGTCACCCGGCATCAGCCGGACATCGAGGCCGGTCTGGTGATGATGTCCTCTGCTGCTGCCCGCATTCCCTGGGAGGGCCGCGCGGCCTACTGCGCGGCGAAGGCCGGTGTCGAGCACTGGGTTCGGGTGGTCCGGCGCGAGCGGAAGATGCGGGGGACCGGGCCGTGGGTGGTGGCCGTGCGGCCGGGCTTCGTCGAGTCGCCGGGCACCCGTATGGACGCCGAGGCACCTGAGAGGGACTACCCGATCGGGCCGATGATCGCGCGCGCTCTCGAGACCATGGACGGCGTCCTGACCCCACAGGGGGCGGCCCGTGACATCTGGGCAGCGCTGCCCGATGGCGGACCGGGAGAGTCCGTGCTCCTCTTCGGGGCCCCGCCCGAGGGCGCCCGCGGGGCCACCAAGCTCTAGGAAGGGAGCCCACATGACCAGCGTGCTCGAGGGCGCCTCCGCTCTCGTGGTGGGCGGTGCGTCAGGAATGGGCGCAGCGACCGCGCGCCTCCTCGCCCAGCGCGACGCGCGCGTCGTGGTGGCCGATCTCGACGAGGAGCGCGGCGCGGGCATCGCCGCCGCGGTGGGCGGCCGGTTCGTCCGCACGGACCTCACCTCCGAGGACGAGGTGGTCGCCGCGGTTGAGGCGGCCATCCAACTCGGACCGCTGCGTGCCCTCGTCGTCACGGCCGCACTCGGTGCGGGGGCCCTGGTCGTCGGCAAGGGCGGCGCCCCCGAGGCCGCGCACCCGATGGCGCTCTTCGACCGCGTCGTCCAGGTCGATCTGGCCGGCACGTTCAACTGCGTCCGCATCGCCGCCTCGGCGATGAGCAGACAGGTTCCGATGTCCGAGGACGGCGACCGGGGTGCGATCGTGCTGACCGCCTCACGCGCCGGCCTGCGAGGCGACGTGGGGCAGTCGGCGTACTCGGCTGCGAAGTCCGGGCTGTTCGGCCTGACCCGGACGCTGTCGCGGGAGCTCGCCCATCATGGGATTCGGGTCAACCTCATCGTTCCGGGCGGCTTCGACACCCCGATCCTCGCCAACGTTCCGACATCTGACCGGATCACCGCCGGGGAGATCGCCGCCACCTCGTTCCCGAAGCGGCTCGGCCGGCCGGAGGAGTACGCGACGCTCGCGTACGAGCTGCTCACCAACGGCTACGTCAACGGCGCGCACGTCCCGATCGACGGCGGCGCCGCGCGCTGACCGGTGACGATCATCGGGCGGCGGCCAGCGAGCCGACGGCGCAGTCGACCAGGTTGTCGACCAAGCGCGAGCGACGGGAGCGGGCAGTCCCGTCGCCCGCTCGCTCCTGCGCCTGCTGGCCGGCGAGAGCCGTGAAGATCATGTCCAGCACGAGCGCGAAGCGGATCTCGAAGTCCGCATCGGACAGCCCCGAGAGCGGACGCAGCAGACGGGCGGCGTCGCGATAGCTTGCGGTCACGCGAGGATCGACCGCGCTGACCAGCCGCCGGCGTGAGCGGTCGAGGTGATAGCGGGCCAGGAATCCGAGGAAGTGGTTCTGCTCGTCGTCGAGCAGTTCGGCAAGGGGCAGGACGAGGGTGGCGCACAGCGCCCGCACGTCGTTCCGGTCACGTGTCTCGGCACGGGCGAGCAACTCTGACCGCCGGCGATTGAGGGCCGCTGACCGATGCTCGGCGATCGCGAGGACGAGGCCCTCGCGATCGCCGAAGTGGTACTGCACCGCGTTCTTGTTGCGTTGCCCGGCGGCCTGCAGCAGCTCCGAGATCGAGACCGCGTCGATGCCGCGCTCGGCGAACAGCCGCTCGGCGACCTCGATGAGCCGCCGTCGGGTGTTGCGGCCGGGTTCCATGCTCGGCGAGGTTACGCGCCGACGCCGTCGTACGTGCGGCGGCGGGGACGCGGGCCGTTGGATGGGACCGCCTCGCCCCAGGCGAACCACACGTCGGGCTCACGCGTGTCGCCGACGTGGCGCCAGCGGCCGTCGACCTGCGGGTTCGGGATCGGACCCAGGTCGGGCATGCGGCCGCGATCGTCGGGCAGGAACTCGTACTCCCTGCCTGCGAACGTGAACGTCGCGCCGGTCTGCCAGTATCCGTCCTCGCCGTAGGTCACCTCACCGTCGACATCGGTGTCGACGGTGACGTTGCCGTTCTCGTCGGTGAGGATGCCGAAGCCGAAGCGCTCGTTGCCGAGCATGAAGTGTCCGGCGTCGAGTGTGCCGTCCTTGTAGACCGTCGCCCACGTGTACCACAGGTGCTCGAGCCCGTCCTCGATGAGCGGGTCGAGCTTCTGGTAGACCTCTCCGCCCTCGTACATGTGGATCTGGTCGAGGCCGATGAGGCCGCGGCAGGGACGTCCGAAGATCGTGCCCTCGAGCAGGTAGATGGTCGCGATGTACGCCAACCCGGCGCGAGCTCCCGGAACGCACCACTGCATGCCCGGCTTGATCAGAGTGCCCTTGAGGTCGAAGATGCCCTCCTCGACCCACTCACAGGTCTCGTTCGCCCAGCGCAGCCGGAACGGGGCGCCCTCGACGCCGGGGTTGCTGCGCCACTCGATCGTGTCGTCATCGATCAACTCGCGGATCGGGTCGGTGTGCGGTGCCGACGCCCGACCGCTCTCGTGCATCCGCAGCTGGTCCTGGCCGCCGATCGTGGACTGCACCACGAGCCGACGTCGCGACTCGGCCTTCCCGTTGTGCGGGATGCGACGCATGATCGTGTGCAGGTCGCCCTGGTCGTCGCGGAGCGTTCCCCAGGCGTAGAGAGCCTCCGGCGGCATGCCGAACAGGGGCGCGTCGGAGTGCATCGCCCGGGCGTCGGGCTGGAACGGGCCGACCAGGGTCTGGCCGCCGAACTCGCCGCGCCGGGGCAGCCCGCCCGATGTCGTCTGGTTGCTCTGGTGCATCGAAACCTCCAAGTCGTGGTCCGCCGCGATTGCTCGTCTCGCGGGTGTAGAAGCTGTGACGAGCATCTAAGGAGATCTCCTTAAAGTCAAACGATCTAACTACTAGAACTTGTTGAGGCACCTGCCTTATATTGGGTGGGAACCGTGTGGGAGAGAGGCGCTCGATGGACCGCGTGTGCGAGGTGTGGTCGGCTTCGACCGACCTGCTGCGGCCGCAGCATGCGGCGCTCCTCGATGACGCCGAGCGCAGCAGGGTCGAGCGGCTCTCGCAGCCGGCCGATCGCGCTCGCGCCACGCTCGCGGCCGCCCTACTCCGGCTGGTGGGTGCCCGCGCCCTCGACCTGGATCCGGCCGACCCGGAGGCGCCGCGGCGTCTCCGCGTCGAGCGTGGTTGCCGTACGTGCACGCAGCCGCACGGCAAGCCGTCGATCGGTCACGGCCTGCACCTCTCCGTCAGTCACGCCGGCACGCTGGTGCTGGTGGCGCTCACCCGCGTGGCGCCGGTGGGCGTCGATCTCGAGCCGTCGACCCGGGCCGCGCAGGCCCAGATCGCCGCCCGGTGGGCCTGCGATCCGGGCGAGAGCGCCCAGATCGCGGGCGGGGACGATGCGCTGCGGTACTGGATCCGCAAGGAGGCGATCGTCAAGGCGACCGGCGAAGGCCTGGCCGCGCCACTCGCCGGTGTCCAGGTCTCGGCACCCCACGAGCCGCCCCGGCTGCTCCGCTGGACAGGTCGGCCCCACCAGGCCTGCACTCTCATCGATCTCAACCCGCCGCACGGCTACGTGGCATCGCTGGCGGTGCTCAGTCGCGGTCCGCTCGACGTCATCGAGTGCGCCGCCGACGACCTACTCGCAGCCTGACGCCCCTAGGAAGGACACCGTCACCATGACGACGACTCACACCCCACGCCCGATCTCGAAGGCTGCTCAGCGGGTCCTCGACCTCGCCGCGAACGATGCCCAGCTTCAGGAGCTTCTCCCCGACGAGGAGGTCATGGCTCAGATCGCGCGCAAGGACCAGACGCTCGCGGGCATCGTGGAAGCGATGCTCGACGGGTATGCCACCCGTCCTGCCCTGGGCGAGCGCGCGTACGACGTCGTGACCGAGGAGTCCGGCCGGACGTCCCGTGCCCTCCGGCCGGAGTTCGAGACCGTCACCTACGGGGAGCTCGGCCGGCGGGCGCGGGCGATCGCCACGGTCTGGCGGCAGGACGAGGGCTGGCAGGTGGCGCCCGGGCAGACGGTCTGCTTCTTCGGCTTCGCCAGCACGGACTTCGTCGCGCTCGATCTCGCCTGCATGCTCGCGCAGGGCATGGCGGTGCCGCTCCAGACCACGCTCGCGGGCCAGGATCTGGCCGGCATCGTCCGCGACATCGAGCCGGTGGTCATCGCCGCCGCGATCGAGGACCTCGTCATCGCTGCAGGGTTCGCTGCGTCCACCGACGGTGTGCACACCCTGGTCGCGTTCGACTACGACGAGCGGATCGACGCGGACCGTGAGCTGTGGGCCGCCGCCGAGGCCGCCCTCGGCGGTCGCGTCCGGCTCGTGACTGTGCAGGACCTCGTCGCCGCCGGCGCCGGTCGTCCGTGGGAGTCTCTCCCGCCGGTGACCGACGAGCAGCAGATGGCGCTCCTGGTCCACTCGTCCGGCTCGACGGGCACCCCTAAGGGCGCCATCATCACCGAGCGGCATGCCCGCTTCCAGTTCACCGCATTCCCGCCGGTGCCGCTGCCGACGGTGCGGCTCTGCTTCGCACCGCTCAACCACTTCATGGGTCGCGGCGCGGTCTACAACACGATGGCCCGCGGTGGCACGGCGTACTTCATCGCCAAGCCCGACATGTCCACCCTCTTCGAGGACCTGCGGCTCGTTCGGCCCACCGAGGCGGTCGTCTTCCCTCGCGTTCTCGACATGGCGCACCGTCACTTCCTCGGCGAGGTGGCGCGCCGGACGGCCGAGAACCCCGAGGCCGACGTCGAGCAGATCCGGCAGGAGGTGATGGACGAGATGCGCTACACCTACCTCGGCGATCGCATCTCGATGCTGTTCGGCGGCTCGGCCCCCAGCACCCCCGAAGTGCGGAAGTTCGTCAAGGAGTGCTTCCCGGTCGGGTACGCCGAGGGCTACGGCACCACCGAGGCCGGCGGATCGGTCACGGTCCGCGACCGGATCAACCGCGCAGAGGTTCTCGACTACCGGCTGCGCGACGTGCCGGAACTCGGCTACTACTCGACCGACAAGCCGTACCCCCGCGGCGAGCTGTGCGTGAAGACGCGACTCGCCATCCCCGGTTACTTCAAGAACCCTGCGGCCACCGCCAAGCTGTTCGATGAGGACGGTTACGTGATGACCGGCGACATCATGGAGGAGCAGGGCCCCGACCACCTCGTCTACATCGACCGCCGCAACGACGTCCTCAAGCTCGCCCACGGTGAGTTCGTCACGCTCGGCGCGGTCGGCAACGCGTTCGAGACCAACAGCGACGTCATCCAGCAGATCTTCGTCTACGGCAGCTCGGCCCGCGCCTTCCTGGTGGCGGTCGTCGTGCCGGAGCCCGAGGTCGTCGCGATCCGGCTCGGTGCGAACCCGTCGGAGAGCGAGGTCAAGGAGCTCATCCGCGCCGAGTTCGCCCGCGTTGCCGCGGTGGAGAGGCTGCGCTCCTTCGAGGTGCCGCGCGACTTCATCGTGGAGCACGAGCCCTTCAGCCAGGCCAACGGCCTGCTGTCCAGCGTCTCCAAGCGCATGCGCCCGCGTCTCCTGGAGCGCTACGGCGACCGGCTCGAGCAGATCTACGAGGACCTCGAGCTCAAGCAGAACGCCGACCTGATGGCGCTGCGCGACCCCGACAGCGGCCTCAGCGTCGCGGAGCGCATCGCGCGGGCGCTGGCCGCGACCCTGGGTATCGACGAAGTCGGCCCGGATGACCGGCGCAGCTTCGCCGAGGCCGGCGGCGACTCGCTCGGTGCCGCGGCGTTCGCGGCCCTGCTCTCCGACATCTTCGACGTCCCGGTGGACATCAACTCGATCCTGAGCCCGGCCGGCCACATCGGCGCCTGGGCGGCGGCGATCGGGCGTGAGCTGGATCGTGACGTCGACACCCGCCCCACTGCCGCCACCGTGCACGGGAGCGCGCAGCCGCGCGATCTGGCGGCCGCGGATCTCGACATCGTCCGGCTTCAGCCCCAGCTCGCGGACGCGCCGACCCCTGCCCCGGCGGCCGCCGCGGACGCGACCCGTACGGTGCTGCTCACCGGTGCCACCGGCTTCCTCGGTCGCTTCCAGCTCGTGGAGTGGCTCGAGCGGGTCGCCGCTGCGGACGGCCGCGTCGTCTGCCTCGTGCGTGGACGCGACCAGGCCGACGCAGCTGCCCGGCTGCGCGCCACGTTCGCGGCGGACGACGATCTCGCCGCCAAGGTCGACCAACTGTCGCCGCACCTCGAGGTCGTGGTCGGCGACGTCGCCGAG
>Ga0131853_10003188_pt1 | contig 29417 bp, 19 predicted proteins | sample TergutLab28metaG_FD_92764 | JGI IMG/M metagenome (GOLD analysis project Ga0131853, IMG submission 92764) | Labiotermes labralis P1 segment gut microbial communities from Petit-Saut dam, French Guiana - Lab288 P1 (version 2) (version 2) | ecosystem: Host-associated > Arthropoda: Insects >... | reverse complement strand
TGAGGTTTCTGCTGTTTTGTTTTTTTTTCCCCCCTTTTTAATTTTTTTCTTTTGTGGGGGTGGGTTTTGGGAAGAAAAAAAAAAAAAGAGTTTTTTTTTTTGGAGGGGGGGGGGGGGGGGGGTGCCTGGTCGCTGTGGCAACTAAATTTTGTACAGTTGCACCTAATATTTGTGGGCCCTCATTCTGGAACTCGCTTCGTGTCACCCTTCTGGTGCCTAGAATTTTAAGGTGGCTCTTAGATTTTTGGACAGTTTGTACACTCCAGTCTCTAAGAGCCCCCATCAACAGCTGTAGTTTGTCTACAGGGGTATATATATGCTAATGGTTGTGTTATGTAACTATCTTCAATGAACAAACTTTTGGGAGATTCAAACTGCTTGACACTGAAGATGACGGTGTTATGGTCTCTTGAAATACCTAAAACTACTTGTACAGTCACAGTGTCACATGCCAGTAGTTATCAATGTGGTCAAGAAATTCCTTGCCTTTTGTGAACACAAGGGCTTATTACCATGTTCACACAAGAGCTCACTAGTGGACCCGATTCCACGCCAGGTGAACGGAGTCCAAATTTACAGTAATTGTGTGTTACAGCTGCGAAAGGCGTGGCACCCACTGCATCTCCAGACTACAGACCCATTGTAAAGACTACTGTGACCTACATTGTTGTGGGGGCACTTATAAATGATGATGGAGAAGTGTTGATGATGCAGGAGGCCAAAAGTTCATGTGCTGGGAAATGGTATCTTCCCGCTGGTCGTGTTGAGCCTGGTGAAGACATTCTGGTATGTTGTGTGGCAAACATTTGTCATGATTGAAATAAATGTAAATATTTTGGAATCAACTTCCTTTAAAAATAAACACTGAAATTAAGATAAAATGCCAGTGTAGTATATAAAATAATGCCTCTTATGTCAAGTAATTGGTCATTCCTTGCCCATTTAAAACAGTTGGGGGGTCAGAATTTTTATGACCAGCTTTGAGTTAGATGAAATTTTTACAGGTTTCTTGGGCACGTGAAAATAAAGTGACATAAGAGAAATTTTACTTTCCTGTATTCATAAAGAATTTTGAAATAATAAATATTTGTTAAAATGATTATCATTCTCATTCGATAAAGTATTCATATCTCTGTTCCCAATTAAGCCAGAGAGATAATTTTTGTACCAACTGAAAGCCTGTAAGTTGGGCTTTTGCTTGGTGTACTGTTACATACTACAGCTTTTCTACTTCGAACTACAATGTCAAGTTGTGGAAGAATGTACACTGAGGTTTAATTAATTTCCGTCATGAAAGATTTTGATAATTAGAGTACATTTCTAAAAAATTCTTGTTTGTACATGAGTGAGTTGATGAGATGTATGTTATTTGTAATCACAGATAACGTATTGTTGGTCCCTTGAATTGAAGATTACAGCAATTTGCACAGTTAATGCAACAAGAAAGACAAATAACAATCTGGTACGCATTCATTAAGTTACATCAGAGAACTGATGTAAATACCTTATGTTACAAGAAGTTCACACTTTGTCTGTTCTTCTGTCATGAAACTTAGTATAATTATGATAATCTTATTCAGTGTATTGCAGAATATTGTAGCAGTAACTGTACTTACTGAACAGGTTTAAGAGTTCAGCTCCTCTGATAGGGGGAGACAGTTGATGTAACACTGTGATTAGGTTCTGGTGCTGTGGTGTGGTAGTGGACTCCACTCTGTCTTAGTGGCCTAAATAGTAGGTGCTGACAGTCTACTGTTTCTTTGTCACATGCAGTTACACTGTCTACTTTGGTTTGTAGTCTTGCATTGATGTTAATTTATCCCATTGTTAATTATTTTGTAACTTTTTTACTTGTTGCATTTCACACAGAGTTTCTTGGTGTTTGTATGCACACATTTCTTCGAAGAATGCAATGTGGTAGAGTTACCACTTGGACAGTACAACAGTGGCAGATGGCAGCATCTTTTCACATCTCCTGTTTTCCCATGCAAGGCATGCTCACAGTCAGGAAGAGGTACAGAAATCAGACAGACACACATGACAAAACATGTCAGCAGTAAGAACAGTGCAGCCTTTCAAGAAATAGTTAGGAACGCTGAACTCTTTTAAAAACAGACACTTGTAGTAACTCCAACCTACAGTCCTTACTGATAAATCCATACCAAACAGCATGAGAATACCCTATAAACATCAAGTGAATGTTATCCTGTAAGGGTGAGTTAGCAGCAGGCATTCTAGTATGAGACATTGACAAAATTATGCTTTCTTATACTGCTCGTTATGCTGTTACAGCATTGGGTAAAGTACTGCCTACCCTTTTTTATGTTTTTTTGACCGTGCATCCATGATCCTTGTGAATAACCAACTTGATGCACAATTTTTCATGTATGTTTATTTCTATTCCCTACATATTTTGGGCAGCCATGTGCCCATCATCAGGGGAATTATTGTATCAATGCGACACCTGGTTTATGTCACTACGTGTAGATGACCGTCTGGTATGCAGGTCTGTATACCAGATGGTCATCTACACGGAGTGACATAAACCAGATGTCTCACTGATACAATAATTCTCCTGATGATGGGCACATGGCTGCCTGAAACATGTAGAGAATAGGAATAAACATACATGAAAAATTTTGCGTCAAGTTGGTTATTTACAAGGATCATACTGCCTGCACTGTTTATCTGTCTGCAAGAAAGAAGCAGTGCGTTTGTTCCTTGCATTTGTGAAGAAGTGAAAGAATCAACACAAGTACTGGTTAATATTATGTATGTTGCTATCATCAGTTTTGGAAAGAATTATTCACACAACACTGGCACCATTTTCAGAATCAAAGCACTGGTTATTGTTGTGTGTGGGTGTGATTTGGTAATGTTGACACCTAATATTTTGAGCACGTAGTCAGAACAGGGTTGGGTCCCTTACCACACTGCAAAACCAGAACTGAATCAGAGGGTTTCAATCAACTGCTTCTTCTTGTGAGTGTTCATTCTTGCATGGTTGGAGACACAACGTCTGGGTGATGTACTTTGGTGACTAGGTTTTTAATATGCACACACTATTTGTATGTTGCTTGCCATTTAGGAAGGGGTGAAGAGAGAAGTGTTAGAGGAAACAGGACTCGTGATGGAGCCCACAACTCTTCTTATGGTGGAATGTGCAAGTGGAACCTGGTTTCGTTTTGTGATAACTGGAAGTATAACAGGTACATTCCATTGTAGGTTTTAAATTTACGTCATGCTGGATCGCACCATACATATCAGTGGTTTGATGGGAAATTTAACAAAATCTCAAATCCATTTAAGTAGAATGTTCTAAAATAATGTAATTATGTATGTCACATGAGTGAGTATGTCTGAAGGGAAATAGAAACTGAAGCAGTAGGATGTTTTGGCATAAATTTGAAATTTGTAAACAAAATTTTAAAAATTTTTTCACAAACATACCTTCAGACCGTATATCAAATGAGTGTGGATGGCTTGAAAAGTGTAGTTCAGGATTGTGTATGTTGGCAGTATGAGTGTTAACATGTTGGTTAGGACTCTTCACATTTTCCCCCTTGCCCCAAGTGGTTTGCTGTTCTCAGGCATGTAGGTAAGTCCTGCCTGGGTCAGGGGGGTCTGGAGTCCCATGGAAATATATTGGGATTGTACATATGTGTATTTAGCAGATATACAGTGGTGTTAAAATGATGGTATTTAACGTGTGCACAGAAAAGAACCATTCTCAGCATTACAAGGAATATAATAATGTTAGTCTTGTATATTGGGTGGCCAAGAAGTTATTCTGCCACCTCCTGCCTTACCATATGGATCTGTATGTGCATGCTGTGTGCCATGTTGTGTCGCACAGCAGGTAGGATGCGCATACAGATCAAAGTAAGAATTTGTTATGGGGAGGGGGGATTAGAGTGGCTTCTTGACCACTCTGTAGAATGTTTCAGAATTATTTTGCTATGTGGTATTTAATGAATTATGAAATCCGGCATTTTTATTCAAATTATTTCATAGGTGGCTGCCTAAAAACACCAAAGGATGCGGACTCTGAGTCGCTGCAGGCTAAGTGGATAAAAGATCTTGGAGAACTGAACCTCCGTTGTAATGATATACATACGATAATAGAACGGGCCAGGAGCTACCATGCAAGGAAAGATGAGTTATGGCATGGCTGTGTTTTGCCAGCAGAACGGCCACACCAGAAACTACTTCTCCGCCTTGTTGTCTGTATCAGGAAAAGAAGCAAGTAGGCTTACCATGTTTTTTGCCGTTTGATGTTTGTTATTTTGCTTTACTGTATATTTGGCATTTTGAGGGCGTTGTAAGGGTTCTGAATACACCTTCTTCCTTTACAACTAGCAGATACTGTATGTAATATTAACTTGTTAGATTTCTACTTGGCATCTAAATTTCTTGCTGCTGTTTCTATCTATTATGTATCCCTATGTTTGGACAAGAGATTTTGAGGGGATAAAGATCGGATACCTTAATTTTATGTCCAACTTTAGCCACAGACTATTAGCTAAGTATTGGTGCGCCCCCTGGTTTATGCTGATGATGTCAATATATTGGGTGGAAGTGTACATACTATACAGAAAAACACAGAAGCTTTAGTAGTTGCTAGGAGGGAGACTGGACTAGAAGTAAATGCTGATAAGACTAAGTACATGGTCATGTCTCAAGATCAGGATGCAGAAGTCACAATATAAAGACTGATAATAATTCCTTTGAAAATATGGAAAAGTTCAAATATTTAGGAACAACCTTAACAAATCAAAATTCTATTCAGGAAGAAATTAAGAGCAGACTAAAGTCAGGGATTGCTTGATATCATTCAGTGCAGAATCTTTTGTCTTCCAGTTTGCTATCCATAAATTTAAAGATTAAGATATACAGAACTATAATTTTACCTATTGTTTTGTATGGGTGTGAAACTTGGTCGTTCACAATGAGGGTGGAATGTAGGCTGGGGGTGTTTGAGAATAGGGTGTTGAGGAGAATATTTGGGCCTAAGAGGGACGAGGTAACAGGGGAATGGAGAAAACTACATAATGAGGAGCTTAATGATCTATACTCCTCAATCATTATTGTTCAGGCAATTAAATCAAGATGAATGAGATGGGTATACAGTGTTTTGGTGGGAAATCTGAGGGAAAGAAACCACTTGGAAGACCCAGGAGTAGATGGGAGGATAATATTAAGATGGATCTTCAAGCAGTGGGATGTGGGGGTATGAACTTTATCAAGCTGGCTCAGGATAGGGACAGGCAGAGGGCACATGTGAATGAAGTAATGAACCATTTGGGTTCCATAAAATGCACAGAATTTCTTGACTAGGTGAGAACTGGTTAGCTTATAAAGAAGGACTCTGCTCCATGGAGTAAGTAAGTAGGAAAGAAAGTAAGATATGAATGTAAGTAACTGGTTATGTAGAGGGGAAGTCTTTTATAACAAGAATTATACGATAGCATGAAAAATTGTCACTATAGCAAGTGCTTGTAATGGCCACATTTGCATTTGCTGACATAAATACTGCAATCAGAACTAAATGATATTTTTACAGTTACCTCATTGTATCTTGTGACAGCATAGTAGGATATTTTTACTGAGATAAAAATACTGATATGCACGGTCAACAAAACGTAAAAATTAGCATAGTAGGAGTTTATGAAGGAATTACGAGGTACTGTGGAAGTCTAAAATTGTGAGCGAATTATATTTTTAAATTAGAGCACAATATCCCAGTGAAAAAGTACCACATAGGTTTGATCACAGTGACAGCTCCTATGCAGAATCTTTGCAGACATGGCAGAATGAATCAGCTGGCATGGCATCATGTCTGTATACCATTGAACAGATGTGTTAACAGTAATGTATTGATATACGTCAGTTGGAGTTAAGTGTATTAGTGTTGATGATACGCACATCATTTGGTAATTATGCTTTCAAGATTCCAAACTGCGAAACAAGTGCAACAAACAACTATTGTAGAAGGCTGACTCTGATTAACAAAGAATTTTGCCTGACCTGGGCCACAGACATAGATAACACCTTATACCAGCATCTGTCACTGTGTGTTATGTAACCCCCAGAGAGAGAGCAAGGGAGGGATGGAGGGAAGTAATTGTGGCTAGTGTGAGGGCATGGCGCCTGCACTAATAATTGCACAAATAAATGAGGGAACAGTAGCTTTAGACAGGGGGGTAAAAGATGGTGTAACACAGTTGGTAGCAGGGAACTCATAAATGGTTTTACTTTATTCCCCACTCTGTTGGCAACAAACTCAAATCCTGATGGGATGCTGTGAAGGCGGTCCGCATCGCTGTTGAGCATTGCCTTCCACCACATTCTTTTAACTGTGTAACTTTCAGAATAAGAAATTGTCAAAATTAAGTGTGCAGGCCATGACTTTGAAATGGCCACATGAAGGAATATCTAGGATTGATAGAACTGTGAACGTACTGTTTTTTTGTTTGAAAACTTGATATAAACATATCTCTGTGTCATGGTGTTCTAAGGCCTTTGCTCTGCTGGCCTGTTATATGGCATACGCTGTAGCTGGTTACAGACAGTATGGGAAATCAGTAACCAGCCAACAACCTACATGGCATAACATGCCACTAGAGCAAAGGCCTCAACTACACTGTTGTGGAAGCATGATATCTCGCATAACGGTGTTCTCTTTTCCAGTAACTGTGTTCACGTTCTCCTGTCTGAAAAGACGGAAGTACACTTACCTGTGTGTGAAATAAATCCAACCCGAAACCTTCACTCAACACTAAAAAAGTTCATGAGTGTAAGTTCTTTGTATTAGTCAGTCAGGGAATTAAGGATACTATTTTTAACACATCTGCCAGGTCACTGTATTATCCAGCATATGCACTCTGTGACACGTGTTGTATCACCTTGGTGCTGAAACATAGGAGTTGATATATGTCATAAATGGTGTTCATTGAGTGATGTTCGATGATATACTGATTGTCAGAACATGCACAATATGAATAACATAAAAAAAACACATGCCAGAATTTATTTTTTGCATGTTGTAGTAAAATTTGTCACAGTTTACATCTCTGAAGTTACTGGTTATCAGATTCGTACTGTTGAGTTCTCAGTTATCCGAGATAAGGGTGGAAAGGAGATGGTGCAGATGATTAAAAACAATAGATTCTGTGTGTTGTGTTCAACCCTGAAAGTTAAGTTATTACTTGGAAGCAGTCCTTTAAACAAGAAGACATTTTTTGTCTTTTGAGATGTGACTTGTCACTGAAACTGATGTCATGGGCAACACCTAAATCATTGAAAGATCTCTTTAAATTTCTCAGGAAGTCTAAGAACTTAGTTAATCCACAAAAGAGATAATTTGGAGTTCACTGCAAAATTTTGCATCTCTTAGTGAATATAGTATTAAGTGGTAGCTGATTCTGAAATGTATTTGTCAGATTAGATCTCATTTGTCTCTGTATTTTTATTAAGGTGGTAGAATTCACATCTGCAAACCACTGAAGACTGGAACATAAGGGTTTTCTTAAGTAAGTTATACATGGTCTACTGTATAAGCTGCAACCCAAAGACCAGACATTTATCAATACTGAAAGAAACATATAAGATGTCCCCCCGACCCCTGCTACAGTGGACACTTCTCACATTTGCTGAGTCATTCAGCACAAGTTCACTGCCATGCATGGAAATCCTCTGCATTCGTTACAGATTAGTGTTTGATGTGCGGTATCTGAAAAACAAATTCTGGGACCATTGTTTGAAGAGGCAATTACTGTGGAAAATTATCTGAATCTTTTGGCTTAATTTATTGCTCTTTTGAAAGAGAAAGTTGCTGGTTTCAGCAGAATTGGGTGAATGCCTATAATGCAAAAACAACAACAGCTGTCTTGCAGGACTTCTTCGATGATCACATTGTCAGGCATCACATTTGGCCACCATGATCCCTAGACCTTATTCCACATGAGTCCTTACTGTGGGCTTTCTCAAAGTGAAGGTCTACAGCAATATCCCAATGAAATTTGGAGGACCTTAAATGTAACAATGAGCAGGTAGTTGCCAGCACTGACTGACAAACTTTTTAAAAAGTGGTGAAGAACACCGTGGAAATGATGAAGGTTATCTTCAAAATTATGGGTGACCTATTCAGCATATGCTCTAATTACACAATGTTAATCACATTTTTGGTATCTTTGATAAAACATAAATGAAATAAATGGTATTTTACAGTATTGGGCTGCATTTTATATAGTACACCGTGTACCTTAGATTACTTGCCTTCTTGGGCTGTAATTATCATCTTCCATTAACACATGAACACAGCATTCTGTAAACTGGATCTGTTTCCATTGTGGGGTAAAAGAATGAGTAGATTCCTGTTTGGTTGGGTCCAACATGAACTATTCAGTATCGCAGGAACAGTGCCTGATAGCAGTTCTTTCTACCAGTCGGCGTGTTGACTCGACTACATGTTGGTTGCCCAAGGAATTTTGGGTCAATTCCAAGCAGAGGGAAGAAATTTATTTCTTCTGCAAAGTATCCAGAACAGCACTGGAGCCCACCCAACCTGCTCTTCAGGTATTACTGGGGGATGTTTCCCCATGGTTAAAGGTTAAGAATATGTATATTCCTTCATAGCATGCACAGGGAAGAGCTCCACTTTATATGAGACCCAACTTTGCTGGTGTGTTACCTTGCCCTTTTGTGTGAGAAGAGGGAAGAGATCGATGTCAACTGCTGCTGCTCTCTGTCACTGGACAGGTGACTGACAATAGCTCTTTCTGTGGGACCCAACTAAATAGATGCCTCCCGAACCTTGTACTTGAGGACAAACTGGTAAAGTTTGTGAAATGTGTTTTTTAATACAAGATAATGAACACATACAGAAATCAAGTAATTTGTACCTAACACACTGTAATCAGAACCCATTAGAATTGATTAAGAAAGTTGTTCTTTTGAAAAAAAAAGGCTTTCATCTACATGTAAGGTGACATACTAATTAACTTAATACATAGTGATGTAATGTGTCAGCTAAAGTATAAATATTCTGTTCAGATTCTGAAAGAAAATTGTTATTATATTAAGAACAATTTCACAAATTTTTACCAAATTAACTATGTAAATATTATATTTTAGGGAGCAGGCAGCTATATTTGTATTGTGTTGTAACTTGTAGTAATTCTCTAATCTGCATGTTTTGGGACTGGTTGGAATCTCATTTAGCATATTTATGACCTTAGGAAATATTTGGTGCAGACCTGCCAGCCCATAAACCTCATGGAATCCTGACTGTGGAACACTGTGGAAAGCCTGTGGCAACCAACGATGGTTTGTGCCTTACTATCCTGGTTTCATTCCGGATACCCCTGGAAGAAGTTGGTATCATTGACAAATACACATGGCTGGAGGTTTCTAAACAGCTGGGAGATGACTTGCTCAGAAGGCTTCCCAAAAACATGACTGTACCTCTACATGTAATTCGGTAAACAGAAGTTATGGGGGCAATATTATTATACCAAGAAGATTACTGGTTAGTATGATAACCTGTTTTGTGTCATCTAGAAGCAGCATGACTTGCTGTGCCAGCATATGTGTCTTACATATATCACTTGTTAGACATGATCTGGCTCAAAACAAAAACATGCTCCCAAAATGTAAGGAATACTTACGACAAATTCATGACAGAAACAGGATAACCCTTCCTTCCTTCCTTCTGTTCATTTTTAAAACAAATGGTGTTAGGGGAATGGTGTGTGTCCTAATGAAGAAAAATTTGATACTAATATACTGAACACATCTATGTCATAAGAACCAACAAAATTCACACTTTTTATATAATGTTTTAATTTAATTATAGTGTCTTTGACATGTTTCAAACATCCAAGTGTTCATCCTCAGGAAGACTTGTACATGCAGTTTTATTGTATTTCTTTCATGCATCTTCCTGAGGATGAACACTTGGATGTTTGAAACATGTCGAAGACATTATAATTAAATGAAAACATTAATGTAAAATATGTGCATTTTGTTGGTTGTTTTTACACAGGTATATGACAATGCACGGTTCAAAAAATGTCAAAAATACTCTATATATGTGTTATTTGTTACTGGTATTTCATTCCACAGTCCCATATTTGTAAGTTGCAGTTGACCCCAAGAGGATGGACTGTCTTACACTGTTCTCACACAATGAATGATATTACATAATGTGCAGTACATCATTCTGCATGTTCCAAATGTTTTGACAGGGTATGTGTACCTTATCTGTGATGCTGACGCCATTGACTGGATGCCGTGGTTCCTTTCCTGGTCAGGCTCCAGAGCTACAGAACTTCCTCGAATGTCATGTTGGCAGTTTTGAATGACAGTAACAACAGACACTTCCTTGTTATGTAGCATGCGCACTCTCAGGTGGGGAGGTTCTCAGTGATATGCAATAGACAACAAGAATTAGTTTGTGTTGTAATGTCCTCTCTGCCTTTGAGAAAGATACATTTTATGTGGTATTGTTTTAAGTTTATTTTATGGTAGTTTGTGTTAAAATTTTAAACTAAAGACATCTTAATTTTATGGAGTACATCCCATTGTGTTTGTGGAATGTTAGTAAAACAAACCATTTACTATGTACTGCAGTGTATTATAATAAGGTAAAAATGCGATATGTAAATGTATGTATGTATATATATTGCATTTTTATCTTGTTTTAAAATACTGTGGTGTTGGCCCAGTGATGGTTGTAAACAAATGAAATGTGTAGCTGTTTCTAAATAGAAGGTAGTTGAGTCTGACAGCATAGTAAATGATTTGTTTTTAAAATCACCTTGTTTACAACTATATATATGGAAGAGAGGACTTGTAAAGACAGGAGAATGTTATCATGATGCAAATAATAAGCCTGATCCTCTTAGTCTGCATATTGTGTGGCTCTACAATTCTGTTGTATCTGAAGGAACATAATCCTGGCACGCATTGATGTCACGCTGTACCCATTATAATCTACATAGGTATATTCCATATTGTGGATGTTAATTTTGGAGGTTCAAAAGGAATTTTGAAGTATAATATGAAATTTTGTGTGAATATACTGACATCTGGGATGTGGTGTCATGTAATTTGGTAAGTAGGCACCAAACAAAATGGTGACACATCCCAGAGGACAGCTGCCTGCATAATCACTGCCATGAAAACCTCAGTGGCACAAGTTACTGTATGTAATTTTTATAGGAAAGACAGGCAGTTGCTGTGGCTGGAGTTGTGTTATACATTAGGTACTGTTGATGTTTTGATTTAGCAACATGCACGTTGCCTTAAATCTTACTTGATTTGTACTGCAGGCAGAGAATACTCTATGGAAGTGTAGCTTATTATTTCCTACAATGCAGAGGATGTACAGATTTTAAAAATGCTTCAAAAACTTGGTCCACCTGTTCACTGATTTGATTTTGCTGCAAACAAGTATTAATAATATGGTGGTGGTGGTGGTGGTGGTAGTTGTTTTAATGTAAAGGAACCTTTCAGCTTGGCTGCACGTTTCACTTGCCAGTGTACAACATTCTCATTCAACTCCTTCTGCCGACTCATCTCTTGTTTCAGCTCATGGAACTTCTGTTTCTCATCTTTGACCTTGTTTCTTTTCTTGCAGATGATTCAGATCTGCTTCCTAGTGGGCAGGCAAAGTAACACTCTGGCCCTGCAGTTCTGAGGCCTCTTTCTCTAGCTTTTCTAATTCTGTTTCTCGCTGTTTGTGCTGTTCCTTGTATTGCTCTGCCATAGCTTTCTTTGATGTAATTCTCTTTCGTAATTTGCCATCTTCTTCCTTCAGTAGAAGAAACCTCCTCATTGTTTCTTAACATGAGACATCTCTCTCTTTCTTGTACTACTGTCTCTAGGCTTGTTCAATGGCATACATATTTAGCTTTGTCTTCATATCCTCTTTCTCGTCTCGCAATCGATCATAATCTGCCTTTCGTTTTTATAATTTTAGTATATCATCTTGCACACTTTGTGCTTTCCAATCTGCGAATGAGTGAAATGAATCCATAGCCTTGATTAGGAGCTGGGTTCTCGAAGGATTTGGTTCAGTTAAATCCAATACTGGGAAATCATCCACGTAGATATTTTTAAACACAAAGCAGAGAGCAGCATGTAGTTTTGCCAATGGTAGCACATGTCTATATGCCTGCAGACAGTCTGGCTCACACACGCTTTCTGCCAATGGCTCTTACAGTTCATCCATGTCCACCCCCACCTCCTCCGGTACCTGGACATAATAGCTTTGTACAAACTGAGCAGTTGGTGCTTTCAGATCAGACATGTGAATGGAGAAATCTGGAATCTTGTCTTTGATGGATGCCACATGTTCTTCAAATAGCATTTTCAGAATCAAACTTCCTTGTTTATGTAGATGACTGTCGCAGTTTAATATGTACAGTTATTAATTTGGCATTATAGTTTTTTACACAGGGACATAATCTAATGTAACTGTTGCCGTTCACTTTCTGTTGACTTTTTTAACTAAGAAAACTTATGTGTGTTTATTAGATATGACATGTGGAAAACATTTCCAGCACATTCTTTAAATATGGTGATTAAAACCGTAACATTAACTGTAGTACATTGAACCAAAACACTTGCACCCCAACTCAGGACATATTTGAATAGCAACAAGAGTGGTACTGCAGGCCATCTCACACAAAACAATCAGAATGAAAAGTGGTGCATGTTGTGAAATAATGTACCTCTATTTATATGCAGTAAATTTGGTGTGGTTATGAGATTATTTTATCATGGTTATGAGATTGTTTTGTCATTTGTAATAAGTTATTTTTTTACCTCTGTGATATTGGGTTTTATATTGATATTTGTAGAATATATCCTATTTTGATATTTCTGTTTCATTGGAACTAGTATTGTTCAGTAAGAATTTCTATATTTTATTTGTTCTTTTTTTCATCCCTGGGATGTTTTGTCATGTGTTTATGACAATATATGACACAGGCATAAAATGTTATTTTACTTGTCCACTTGTTTGTATGTCTGTGTATCCATAACTAAGATTAATCATGGTATGTACAAGGTAATTTAACAGGGTAAAATGGTGTTTACAGGGGCTAGCATATTGAATTGACCTATGCACAAGGCATTTTGTTGGTTGAAATTATTTTCAAGATACAACATTTGACTCATATTTTAATTAATCTTTAGAGGTGGAAAGCTCAGTCAGTATAGTGACTAGCTAAGGGGCTAGACAATCCAGGAATCATGGTCCTTTTCCCTGTAGGGGCATTTGATTGTTCTTTTATGGAAAACTTCCAGACTGGCTCTGTGTCCCATCCAGCTTTACATTCATTGGGTACCAGGGATAAAGTGTCCAAGCTCTAAAGCTGACACCTCCATCTAGTGCCAAGGGTAGGAATGTGTAACGCTCTTCTTCCATTACTACCCCATATGGCTTCATGTTTTTTGTTGTCCTATCTGTCTGAGATTGCAAGAACTTGAAAAATGGTGCAAGGTGGTGTGTGGTTCATTGGTGGTCATGTCACTTAACTTTGGCTACCATGAGATACAACCAGTGGCTCATGCATGGTCATTCAGAAGGTACCATGACAGCCACAGGTGGACTCACACAAAGCAGAAGTAAATGGCACGGAACACACAGCAGTACAAGACTAATGCTGTGTAACTTGGGCATCAGTATATGGAGAAGGAAAACTAACTTTAGATGTTGTGGAAAATGCCAGTGACCCTCAGAAGTCAAGAATATCATAAGCAAACACATGAAGATATTTTTCAGTATTTTTTAAATTTATTTTATGTTTGTTTCTTAATAGTCAATGCAGTATGTGAGAAATATTGCACATACATAACTTTAAGGCACACATATATGAAGTCTCACTAATTTCTTTATGGCAGCATGTTAAAGAGATGTAATATTGATGATGATGATGATAAACACTTGTGGAGTGTATACAGACACTTGTACAATATTTCTGAATACATTGCTCCATGGAAAAAAAAATTATAAAAGCCAGGAAAATCTGATGAAATAAAAATATAGACATCAACCACATTTATTTTCAGAAACCATTATTTCTCTAGGAGAAAATCACCAAAATTTCAACAACAGTTTTCATAATGTTGATGAAAAAATTCTCTTACGAGTTGCAGGATCAAATTTTTGTAGGTTTTCTTTCTGATTAACGTACAGTGCACAGGAAAGGCCTGTTTTTTGAAGATGACACAGTATGTTGATATTCTTTTACAGTGCTTTTGTGCATAATCTCCACCATGAGTTTTGACAAGCTCTTCACAACAGCCTTTCTTTTTGTTTTGCTTCACTTTTTCTTCAGTCTCGGTTAATGATGCTTCGTGAGTGAAATGGCTTTATTAGATGCTGCTTGAACATATGCCCCCAAAATTCCTACAGTCAGCATCCCTCAAAACTGGCAAATTTGTACTTTTTCGCAGAGTATTCCATACACAGATGTTGCACATGTATAACAGCTATTCAAAAACTACTTCATGGTACCATCGTATTGTTCTCCGCAGCACTGAAAAGTAGCTACTCGTTTGGTCAGATATATCTATGTCTTGTTTGTGGTGGTTGTAGAATAAGATTGCAGATAGTTTGATGAACATTCACTTTGGGGCAAGGGGGGCATGTTGGCCATCTCTAAACCATGCCTCGTAGAAATGCATGTAACATTACGTTTGTCCTCGCAGCTTGCCACAACTATTCCTATATTACTTCCTTTTCCAACAATCTCGTTTTTTCATCTTAGTGTTCTGCAATACATCCTAAGGCACACTTTTCACATTTTGTCTCAAAATGTCAACTAAATGATTCTTATTCTCTAGCAGATAGTGAGTGAGATCCATCTATATTACTGTAAAAGTTGTCTATCATGTGCACAAGCGTGCAGTCCTCACCAATATAATTCATCAGTGCTCTCACAACTACATTACCAGGCCGGTCATCATTACCAGCAGCTGCATCTGCCATTTAACCTCCATAGACAATGACATCACGTGTATATCCTTTGGAGTCACGTAATTTGAACAGTTTCACACCATACTATGATGACTTACCTGGGATGTATTGCTTAAAAATCAGCTGTCCTCTGAAGAGAACCATGATTTCATCTATTACAGTAACTGCACCTGGAGTAAACTTTTTGAAATTTCGTACCTGCAGTGAAATCAGAGGTTGAATCTTGGCTAAAAAATCGCCATCAGCAAGTGTACTGTGGCCAAAGTGCAAAGACCTTAAAATATCCTGAAATCTGTTTTGGGTCATCACTGCAGGTACAAGCAATAAAAGAAATATCTAGACTAGTAGTATTGAGATTTTAGGATACTTGACCAGACCCATGAAAAACATCAAAGCAAAGAATTTCCATATTCCTCTTCTGTGACATCGACCCGTATTTGTTTAAATTGCCTTGCATTCCTGTCTGTCTCTGTGACAATAAGATATTGCAGTGTATCTAAAAATAAAACTAGAACTAAGCACTGAAGTTACCTTTATAGAATTTATGTACATGGAAACTTGTATATTTTTGTAGCACAAGTCATTTATTACCAGCACCATTGCTGGACAAAATTATTTACTTACCAGAATATCCCTTAAAAAAACACTGAGGAAGTCACAAACTCCCCTCATGAAACACATTCACTAACTTCTCATTAAGGACACAGCATATTGTGACGGTCACTGGTGGTTCCCATGGTGCACTGAACAATTGGAAGTCATAATGACATGCCCGGTGGCCTCAAGGAAAAAAACACCGTTGTCCCCTCCAAGTAGTAATAACAAAGATAATCACCAACAACCAGGTACAGGAATCGCCGGGCCACCAGAGGGCGGTAGTTACCAAGATTTTAAGTGGGTAGCTGCGGGATGACAGCGAAAAATCGGCTTATTAGCCAACGTGTTGAAGATGCAAGTCTCCGGAGATATGGTGTATCAGTTGGAATTGCATTTCAGAGGTGCTGCATCTTTAGGGTCCAAGTTATTGTCCGTGGACTGCATAAATCCTGAAGATGGAGGCAACTAGCTGCTCTGAATGTTCGGTACGCCTTTGGCATAGTGACATGACACAACCCAGGTGAAGGATCTTTTATCACGACCGGTGTAAGAAATCTTACATTATGCATGATACGAGTTATTTGTTGCTTGGGTCCAACTCAGGATTTCGGTGTGTGTCGTTCCAGTCCAATACATGTAAACAGGAAAACTGTGAGACAGCGCTTTAGGGCAGTTGCAATAACCCACACTGAAAAAACAGCCCTCCCCCCTCCTCCAAAGGCCATATTTTGCTTTACGCTAAAAATGTTTAAAGTACTGACGAGCATGAAGTAGATCTGCAATAAGCTGTCTTGAGTGAGTACGTGTATATTATTTATAAGGTACGTTGCATATGGCTCAGATGCGAAATAAAACATTACGTTTACGAGTCACACTGGCCAGCGCGTACGTACTTCTGCAGGATTCTGTAATATGACCATTTGACTATAGCTGTACTTGCTTGACAACATCGGAGATCATATCAACATTATGTGCCATCTGATGGCGGTGTGTAGGAAGTAATGTCCCGTATCGATGATAATTTGCGACGTAGGTGGGGTAGTGCAGCAAACAGACTGCAGAAAGGCTGTAGCAACATGTGTATTAGAAAGTACCAAAGTTTACGAACAAATATTTTTCTGTACGAGCGTTGTTATAAATTGACAGTGTTACTTAACTTTCACCGCCACCTAATGGCAATGTCAGATTGCATGCGGCACATTAGGGTAAGAAACTTTCTTTGGTACTCATGAATTTCACATGTACGGGCCCGATGTAAACTGTTAAGTTCTGAAGAATTTTAAATTAATTTAATTTTGAACAAGGTGTATCAATGAAGTTAACCTCTTCTTGGATGTGACGCCGGGTAGCATGGTAGAAATTTACCGATGTTTGAAGGATGTGCCGTCGTCGTCTTTAGAGTCGACGATGAGTTAACACGTACCCTCCGAAACGTCCGGAAATTTTTACCACGCGACGCTACGCCATATCCCAGAACAAAATCCCAACAGTGACCAACATAAGCAAGGCATCCCCGATGTGTTTGAATATGCCATTAATAAAACTTAAAAACAACTGTATATTTTATATTATCTAAATTTTAAAGTTTTAATTTATGGATATCACAAGTTTTTAAAACCAAATTTTAATGTATATTCTTATAATATTCCATTATGATGTAAGATGAGATTACTTCGAAAGCGCTTACGGCATTGTAATCTACAGTTTGTGCCACAATTATGTATTCAGCCTGAAGGTGGCTTACAAAGCCAAAGCATGTTGCTGATGATAAAGTACTAATAAAGTTGTGTCTAGACTTGTTTTTATAAGTTATTAATAACCTGTATTTAATTTGCTGAAAGTGTATGTAGTTGCAAAAATGCATGTGACATTTTTTTGGGAGCAGAACCTCTCTGCCAGGAGGAGATTGACTGAGAGACATCTTCCTTGCTGACTGACTGCATGTGTACCCATTGGGTTCACTTTGGCAGGAGGGTGAAATCATTCCAAAAGGCACTGCATATATTAATGCTAAGAATTCATATACAAAGAGTGCATCAGCCTTATACCTTGTCTGCATTGCTGTACATTTTGTACTGTTTTCTAATTCTTGGCTGGTTTGACTCATGTGAATTAAGATTATTTTTGTGTATTGAAAAACATGGCAATTTGGTTGTGGGAAGAGCTGTATTCATTTACCGTGTGAACAGATATACAATGGAAATTTTGGTATCGTATCCATTTGTGTTTGTTAATTAGTGCCTGTATTTATTATCAGAGTGAATAGAACTTCTAGAACACTATACCTTGTCACCTCCTATATGTTTGCAGGCGATGACAGTTGAATGTATAGTATACTGTAAGTTGTGTTTGCTGTGACAATAAATACGGACATAGATGTACAATGTGTGTAGGTGACAAAAAAAAAAAAGAACATAGTAGCATAAATTTATGATTTAAGAGACTGATGTAGCTCTTTTGGGTTATGACGTGGCGTAATATTGTACAATATTACACCTATAGTTAGCTTTTTTTTAATTTTTATTTTATTTTTCTTAAACCAGACTGTTCACAATGCTTGGAGCACAAACTGTATCTATGTCTGGACCCTTTGATGGAGTCTGGATTCTTCACTGGCTTTTTAGTCACCAAATAATGGGATGGTTGCCTTGCATATATTGATGAAAAATGAGACTGGTTTGCTTTCAGAAGTGTGCTGTGAGATGGTGAATGCTCAGATCAGTGGGGCTCTGATTAAATGTGGTAAAGAGCCCATGTTGAACAGGTGATATTGCCTAGCTGATGAAGAAATTCCCCCAACTTTTATGGGACCTAAAAGTTCATTACTGTGTTCACAAACATCTGTTTTTGGACTTCATCCCAAGCCAGTTGAATCCTATCTACACCATCACATCTTGCTTCCATTTTAATATTACCCTACCATGCATGCTACCTATGCTGTCCACCTTATGCTCCTTGACCTCAAAAGGTTATGTGAAGCACACTAATTATTGTTAACTCCTGATTATGCTTTTTTTCTCATACTATTGGTGCTGCCTCTCTCTTTGGTCCCCAATATTCTCATCATGTTCTCAACAGTCTTTCCTTAAACACAGACCAGGTCTCACACCAACATACATTGTTATCTTTAGGTTTATGGTCAGGAGATTAGAAGATTAAAGATTGTCACCTGCAATGGGGGGACTGTAATAATGAATATATTTACAAACTGCTGCTTCTAACAGTACCTCCTTCACCCAGAACATTAAGCGAGCACAAAACAAAACACTGATATTATGTTAATTCTTCTCTTGTGGAAGTATGAAGTCAAAAAAAGACAAATTACTCAACCCTTTAAAACCTATCACCTTAAAAGGCAATGCCACTCCTGATTGGTTGTGTGATGACTTCTCTTTTTTGTTGTTGGTTACTATGAAGACTTATATGGGCAGGAGCCACTGAGTTCCACCAGTCTGTAGCTGCGTTTGGTGGAGAATGGCATCTTCAAGGCAGTAGCATTCATATGCCAGGCTTTACTGCTCTGATGTCAGCATAAGTGCAGGGTAAGTGTACAAATTTTATAGTGTATTCTGTAGAATTATTGCTGTCCAGACATGTGTGTGTGTGTAAAACAAGGAACTGAATCTAGTGTTCAGACAGAGTATTCTTTTCCATTCTGTATGTTCAGTGACTAATGTTAAATGTAACATTTTGGCCATGCCAGAGTTCAGGCACTTAATCATTGGCTTTGCACAACAGAGGCTGGGTTTAAGCCCATGTGTGATTTGTAGCAGGGCTCACACAGGTTTTGCTGTGAGCACTGTGGTTATCATTCCAGTAATGCAACATACCAACCTGTTATCAGGGGCAGTACAATAGGTCCATCTGAGGCTGCTGTACAAGTGTACTCTGTAATTCCACTACTAACCATAAAATATGAACACCATTTTCTAGTATTGTGGCGGGATCTTTGTCGTATGGTTGCGATTAAGGTTAGATTGTGCTTACTACATATGGATTGTTACTATTACATATACCTAAAATATTTTTTCAGTATTTCATTTCATTTGACCCAGTGTGCAGAAATATTATGTATATGTGGTCATGCAGTTGACACCATTCACGGACTGATGGACATCACACATATTTTATGTAGCCCCCAGTTAACAGGCTGTCTGGGAGACCAAGGCATGACTGACATATACATAGCCTGCACAATGTGTGAAGATATAATTTCACATGTTCTGACCACTAAACTAGATAGAGCTGGCCAGCCTCACCTTGCAGGCTAGGTGCAGTAGAAGGTTACATGACTTTTATGGAGAAGCTGGATTTTTTAAGATAAAAATATTGCCAGTTGTTAATTAAAATTGAAAGTTCATTACTGTAAACACAGAAGTACATCAGTGTACTATATCCATATTCACTTGAGAAGTGAAAAATACTGATTGCTTAGAGATAACTATTTTGTGCATGGTATGTCACCAACAAAATTCATCTGGCAGCATTGAAGGTGGGGTAAAATGAATCAAAAAAATTTGGTGGGCCAGGTTACTGACAACACTGTTCTTACAATATTCACTTGATTAACTATTTATTTATTATATAATATGTTTAGTTGCATTTTTGTGAAATTAATATTATACAAAGTAACATTTCAGTATGACAGTCACATTTATCAGCCAGTTCTAACTTTTTTTATGGCATTTTCTTCAATTCCGGTGCCTGCCACATCTGCCTTTCTTTTCCTCTGCTCCTTCTTCTCACTGGCTGTCTTCTTCAAGCCTTTCATTTTTCTGGTTTGTAATTTGTCAGTATTTTGTTTTGGAATGTGTATTTGTCCATGCCGAGTTCCAAACGCATCCTTTGAGACATTCTTGACCTTCCTCACCTGTTGTAAAGACAGCCATGTATATATCATCATCTACGATATAACAGTATGCTGTTATATTTCCATCATTGAGAATATACATAATGCCTCAGTATATTAACTACCAGTATGCAGTAAATTGTAAACACATAAGCAATTAATATAATGGGAATTTGTAACCAGTGTTCTGGCTTGCCCTCCAGTGTTGAGGCATTGCATCCATAATTATTTTTGGTAACATAGCTTATGTGACAAAAACATGTTTACATTGATAGTACCATCCAACTCAGTGCCATAGGAAGTATACTTGCCTTCAGTTCCTTAGGCTGCTTACAGGCTAGCTTGAACAAGTCATCAGATGCAATTTTTGTTCTTCTCACTTTCAAGTCTATAGATGGACCAATTTCTTCAAGTTCTATTCTAGGAATTCGGGTTCCAGATTTTTTTAGCTGAATTCTGCAATTTATACCTCAGTTAAAGTCACTGCTTCTTAGTTAAAAACACTATTGTGTGTAGGTGCATGAGTGGTGTGATCACTGCTGGTGTCTGCTGTAACTAACTGCACACTTCTACAGTGTCATTATTTTATATGACATATATCATCCTTCACTTCCCACTGCTATTCTATAGTGTGTGAACTGGCTACTCATAGGGTACAATTTATACAATAATGGTAAATCAGTCCCGTTACAGGCCCGGAGTGGACCAGAGGGTTCCAGGAAGTTAAGGTCCCTAGATTACATGACAATGACACAGGATGGTGATAAGGTTATCAGCCTTACGCACTGGCCGCCCTTACCCCCAGGAAATACTCCTGGTACTCATTTCTGTTAGAGGCTGAGTTAACTCCAGGGCTATAGTGCGAATGGAAGGATTATGTCAATGAAAAATTCCAATGACATCATCTGGGATTGAACCAGCGACCTTCCGATTTGTAGCACAGCACCTTAACCACTGTGGCACCGTGGTCCCCACAATTTATACAATAAACCAACCAGAAATGACAAACAGTATGTCATATAAAATACTGATATTGTTGAATTGTATGTAGTATTAAGCTACACTTTATATAATGTACAGGCATATAATGTAGTGACTTCATATGATATAAACTGAAAGTTTTGCTCATTAACCCCTCCTGTGAGCTTATGTATATAGAATGCTGAGTGTGTATACATTGTGACATACACTGTGGATTTGGGTAGTAGTTGACAGTTCACCATGAAACTATTCTAGTTACAAAACTTTTACAAAAGCGTTAGAACTGAAAAGGTTATTTGGGATGAACCAGCTGATGGTCTGTAGGATATCTCAATAGTACCTGTAATGTAAGGCATTTATGTAGCATACTTACTTGGAAATCAGTGGTTATGTAAGGAATAAGTAGCAGAAAGGGTGCACAGACTGTTGGTCATAGCTTACTTCAATTAATTATGTTAACAGCAGTAAGGAAGCACAGTCAGTCACAACTTAAATTAAATTATAAATTATTTAAGTTGTGACTAACAGTCTGTGCTTCCTTCCTATTGTTCATGTATCACAGTGGGATGTCATCCATGAATGTAATAAGTAGAATGTGAATACAGTGGGGATACAGGAGGTGATAGTAGTCATGGAAACACCTGTCATACCTGTAACTTCGGAAGTATATCCGGTCTTCTGCTGCAGTGAACATAAGAACATGTTCTAGACCTTGCAGTCTCACTGCTTGTACCTTCTCCCTTTGAAACATGTCGATCAGCAAGCTCTTTATTCGTTGGTACTCATGATTATGCTCAAATAATTCTCCGGCAAATAATAGACAAGGCTTAATTCCCAAGCACACTTTTTGGGTTTTGAATTCCTTTAATCCCTTGTAATGTTCAATTCCAAATTCAACCATGTCCAATATATGGCTGTCATACATACGACCTGCAACAAGAACTTTGTTATTATGTATCACCTTGGAGGAAACCTCACTTTACATCCTAGTGAGTCTTAGAGATTTTTGCTCATTATTTTATAAACAAACTATGTACCATACTTCCTGCCTCAAAACACTTTTTTTCCCCGTGTGAAAAATGAGTCAGGAATTCAGTGATTAAAACGAGCATGAAAGAATTACAGTAATAGTTTTAAAAAATTCTTAACTGTACTTGAACTTCTGCTCCTTTGCATTCAAAGAAGGCATCTATTTGGAAGGGATGAAGTGGATAGTGTAAAGCTTTGCCCTCTTCGGCACCAGCCTCAGTTTGTAAAATGAGGCTTTGGTAAAACAGGTCAGATATATATCATTATTTGCAGCAGCAAAAATCAAACTTACGTTACTATGAGACAGCCATTGCACATACTGGCCAGGGCCTGAACTAAATACTGCTATGGACAGTTTTGGAATATGGCTTGCCATTTGGCTGGGATTCACAATCCAAAACATATATATTAACACTTTGCTGATCGGATGGCCCTTTAATTAAATACCCCGACTTCCCAGACATTTTACACCATTTCAGTGTCAAACATCTCATTATATTTTTACTTACAGTTTGAAAGTACAGATAGAACTGCTGAACCTAGTACTGAAGAAATTGCATGTAGATAGTCCGCAGTTCCTGAGTGGCATTTTTCAAACCAAGGCCCTTTGTGAAGCAGAACAATGAATACTTTGAAATGCATCTTGATGCACTTCTCTGCTTATGTGTAGCACCCACTTTACCCTGTCTGGCATAATACTGTGTGTCCTCCCCACCAGCAACAGTTTTGTCCAGTTTATGTTTACTAAAATCCCTGGAGAGTTTGCCTGGGTAGTCCTGTGTAGGCAGCCCTGGTGTTGGCTGCTTGTCTGGCAATACATCAGAACTCAACTCATCTGGATTCTGGACTTATGATATCTGGGAACTGCTGCCACTTGCAGAAAGTTCTTGTACATTATTGCTTATTTGTATTTAGTGTTTTGTATACAAAAATGGATTGAAGGGTGCACAGTTTAGCAGATACATTTAGCCATCTGACAGTTTTCCTGAGATCTGAATAATAACTGGGGTACTTGTCTGCCCTGTCTATGCCCTTCATTGATTTTATTACGCTGAAAAATAGCATAAAGTTTCTCTATTTCCCAGTCTGTTCTGTCTTTCTTTCCTGTGTTCAGAACTGTTTTGTCATGGATTATGCTTTTCATTCGCACAAGTCTCTTTGTCCTTCAACACTTGGACTATGACATCATCTTTCCTCCAGAACACTGACTGCCCTTTTGTCAAGTGGTTGGTTTCACATTCAGGTCAGGTGGAATGTCCCTTGTTAGTCCCCACACTGCCACAAACTCTTGCCTTTCTGTCTAACAGTGTTTCAGCTGATCTCACAATATTATACAAATGACTTGATAAATGTGATGATTCTGGCCTAAGTTGCTCCCTAAGTGACAAAACTGTGTCCTCCAAACTCTGCCTCTCAGCTATGTGTATCTTCATCTTGCAGATATAATCTGATACTGCACTTCATATTTTATTTTCCCAGCACTGCATGTCCTAAATTTCAGATCCCATCATGGGATCATGGCTTCATCAATAACAGTTCTTTGGGTTGTAAATTGACCTGAATTTCTGTAGAAAATATTCATACACAGGCCGTATTTGAACAGCCTCTCTGCACCTGGCATTTCATGACTTGTATGATTAGATCTACCTGCTTCACTACTTTCTTCCTCGTACTTTATTCACTCTCACTAGTAAGAACTAAGGGACAGATTGAAATTGTTTACATGAGGAGTTGTGGGGATGCTACTGTCACTGTCCAAAACTTCAGCTTCACAATCATCAGACATCAGAATATGTATCCACGTATAACTCACACAAAATATCATTGTCTGTCATGACACTCCTATGCAAAATCACGGTTTCTGTTGAATGAAATGACAAAACAAAATCGAGAGAGTAACGGAATCAATGGTCACTTTGTTGCAGTCATAGGTTCTAAGAATGTGGTGTCAGGAAGGGTCTGTGTGTTTGTAACTTGACACCCAAACATCCTTCTTCAAGGTTTTGATAACTTCAACACTCTAGGTGATATAGGACAGCTGAGAAATGCATGTATAGGATGTTGTGTGTGAAAATATTGAAATATGTGATCCATCAACAACACATAGCAAACAATCTTTATACGTGACCCGACAGCAAAGTGTTAAAATACTGTTCCATTTAAAATGATAATGTCAGGATTGAAAAGAGACAGCTAAAGGAATTCTAGTACTACAATGTCACAGAATTAAAGCAAAACTTCAAATATATATTAGTTTCACTGATGCAATAAAGTTTTCAGTCTGCATGCTTTTGAAATGTGACTGTGACAAGGACATTACTTACATATTTCCTAAAAGATATTTCACATTTAACCTTTTAAAGCCTACTGGTTACGTGATGCACCATCAGTTTAACCTTCAACAACTGTGAGCTCTGCCCACACTGTATTTATGTGTTTCGTATTTATCTGAGAACAAACAGCGACTTGTGCCATGTACAACATAAATTGCTTGGTTTTATAACCGAGATGAAGTGTTTACTGCACGGTATGAACTGGGTCTTTAAACAAAGCAATCTGCGCTTCGTCTTTAAAGGGTTAAATACTTAATGTGACAATATACAGCGCCAAACAAACTGCGACTTAAAATTTATTGAGTGTGAAAGTTAACGTGTATCAGATCTGCTCAGTGAATGATTTACGCATTTTGAAACCAAAGTGGAGAGATGAAACTTCCATTAATGAAAGGCTTATATCTCAAAAATGGTTTACTACATGAAAAACATGCACAAGGCCTGTTGATGTTATGAATGTTATAATCTTGATCCAAATACAGTATTCTGCCAAAACATGGTAGGTTGAACTAATCAATAAAAGTATCTAATTTAATGTAAGGCAGGAAGCAGACATATCTGTTACTAAACAGGGTGGATATGTCAAAATATCAAGCATGAGAAAGAGGAATAATTAAGTGCTCATCATTTTGTAATGCTACACTGCTGTTTTTTTTTTACTTATAAAAAAATATATATTTGTTATAAGAAGATTTAATACAAAAAAAGTTGGAATCACCTCCCCCCCCTTCCCCTTTTAAAATAAGGCCGGTAACACTCACCAAAATGAGATTATGTGGTCTCTTCTTGTTGTGTGATGCAAACATAAACAGTGATGCATCATTCTTTCTTGAAAATTCTTCAACAGGGGTAATGTTCTCAAATGGTAAAATGTCATTTGGCCTACTTAATATCTTGCCATGTGGTTTCTTTATATCATACTGAGAAATAACAGAGAGTAAAGACAAATTATGCTATGACAAGCAACTGATAAAAGCAAATCTGACTGTCAGAAGCTCTAAAGCACTTCTAAACTAGGGTAAACCTTAAACGTGGAAAAATCCTTCATCCCTTACCAGGTCTTTCATACAATTTACCACTATTGCACTGGTCTTTCTGCCTCTTATGAACAATGTATTTTTGGTATTCTCCACCAATTTTGGCTCTCTGGCCAGGAGAGCCCGTTTTGTCCTGTGTGTTGTTGGTTTACTGCAAATAAATAATTGTTTACATAAACATATTCATGTTAGAGTTCTTAGCTTTTAAATTAAACTGTTGCATTTAGTACATTTCAGGATTAATGACTATCAGAATACATCAAGGCAGCCTGTCTACCAATCAGACGATAAGCTGTTCGATAAAGCAGTGTTTAACTGATATATACATACACACACAGTAGGGCTAGACTATTTATGGCAATAGGAATCCTTTTTTAATACAGAAATGGATAGAGCTGCAGCCAAGCATATTTTGAATTTACCTCTTTCCGGTTTCAGTTAAATTAGAGATACAACATATCTAGGTGTTTTATATTCGTTGGCTTTGAAGAGTTCTCCGAATGTATTGTGCATGGAAATTTTGATGCTGCGTCTCATTACAGCTATTGCAGTTTAAAAACCTTGCGAACGGAGTGTTTCTCATTAGGTACTGACATACTTCGCTGTTGAGTACTAAAGTTTTACAGTATCTGCTCCATCCTGTGCATAGATAGTTTCTAACCTGTCACTGTACATACCCATCACGCAGTAACAATAATGAAGCAGTAAGAATATCTGAATTTAGGAAAGATATGTACATATAAAATATCTTAAACAAATACGAAATGAGTAAGAAATAATATAAACAGTACGCACACAATCCTCTGTAAAACAGGCATCGCTAGAGGCTGAAACACGGGCTGGACGTGAACAAATGAAGCACGGATATAGACGGAACGTAAGTGCTTTTGCAGGGCTACCAACAGAATTTTCCCTTCGCGTAATAAAAAATATGTGCTGTAAAATTAGATGCAAGTATATACGGTAGTAGAAATTGGTGTTAAGTGTGTGAGCCTAAAACTTAGCTAACTGAATTTAAGGAACGTGAGCAGACTCATTATTGCGTGGCATCCGTCAGAGGCGAAGACGTAGAAGAATAAGCAGTGTGAACGCTAGGAAATTAGTACGTGTCACTCCGCGTGTTTTTCATTTTGATGTAACTGGGTGTAGAGTGAGGTAAAAATAATTTACTTGCATTTGAATTATACTACTATACAGGTTCGGGTTCCATTCACATTGAATCTGTCTTTAGATTTGTTGTTGTGATTCTGTTCCGGGGAATGCGAAATCTAAGTTCGCATGCCTGTGATCAGTCTTCTGGCATGCGACGCCGTGTAATTTGGTAGAAAAACACCAACTGTTCAGAGTGCTGTTCATCTTTGCTTCTGATGAATTTCCCGCCATCTTACGCCAGTAATCAAGGCTCATTTTTGCTTCGGGTAGGAGAATGACAAGGCGGCCAAGTGTACTGTAGTCTTTGTTATCATCTGAAGCTTCATTTATGACCCGACTTGCAGCTGGACTCCGAATAAAAAAAATTAACCTCGCGTATTTTCAAATGAGTTGTCCTCTTTAGGATAATCGACGAATGATAACGCAGACGTCAGCAATTAACGTATCGGTGTAGGGAGCGTGCTTGCTTACTGTGTGTGTTTTCCCATTCGGTCCTCTCTTATATTTTTATAGGTCTAAATGAAATTTAAATAATTTCAGTCTACAAGAATTCTGGCTCCAGTGGCGAACGATTAGATAGGAGTGCTTGGGGTGGACGAAGGTTATGAATGCCTGAGACGTGGTCATTGTAAGAACGGCACGCGTTGGGGCAGCGTGTACACGTGTTGTAGACTCCATTTGAAATGTGATGGTACACGGTGACGCAAGGGTGGGGAAGTGAAGGGGAAACTGGCAATTGGGGTGGGTAGCCAGTACCCTTCACACTACCTCGGAACATGGTGTTTCCAGCATTACTACCGCTGATGCGCACACCTCGGCTGCCAGTAGTCGACTGAACTGACTCCTCCGCCGATTTAAATGGACTCGTCCGTTTCGCCGAAAGACGCAATCTGGTTTCTGCGCGTGTGCCATCACATTTCAACTGGCCTCTGCTTCCTTTTATATTTATGCTGTTACTCACTATTACGTGCCGAAGGATGTTACCTTTAGATGATGTCATCTGGAGGCGAGTGTACACTGCCATTTCTTGCTATTGTATAAGTCACGAAGTTGAACAGCACTGTTACTGCTCCGTTCAGTAGCCGCGTTCGCAAAACTGCGAAAAGCTACTTCTAGCTTCGTCTTGTCTGTCTGTATGTCTGTCCACATGCAACGACTCCGCGCCCACTGAAAGTATTTTCATGAAATTTGATTTTTGAGTATTTTTCGAAAATATGACAAGAATTACGGGTGCTTTACATGAAAACATATATACATGTATGGTAATATCTCGCTCATTTCTTCTTAGAATGAGAAATGTTTAGACAGAAGTTGTAGAGAAAATCAAAGCACACATTTCGTGTTCAGTAACTTTTTTTTTTGTTTCGGAAATTATACCGTTTATGAGATAATGTAGAGAAGTATGGTAGAGTCAAATAGGCCACAAAAGACATTATAGTACGGTGCATGTGCTTTGCATGCTGGATAACTAAGGATACACACACACAGACTAACACACACGGAATATGTAGTACTGTACTTATTGCTTTTCCACGGCAAAAATGGTTGCGCGAACGCGCCTGAATGTTACGTTTGTACGTACATTGCCTGCCACACTACCTGCAGTCGAGGCTTCGAATTCCCGTGGGTTTTCAAGTCGTTTCAAGCGACTGCCATTTTGACCAAGGCCAACTGACACCACGTCCTTACCTACTCACCATTATCAGTCTCATTCCCGTCTAATTTTATGTTTAGGTCTGTGGCCTTGTCACTGAAAGTGTAATTACGAATTAACCAGTTCCTGAGATGTTGCAGGAGTCAGTAAATAAATCAAGAACGGAGAACAACACACGCTCCGCACAAGTGAAACGAAATGTTGTAAGGTTTATACATCTTCGTTGTATTCCACGTTCTTCTCAGCACATAGAATACAGCAATAATGTCACTCTTTTTGATGTATACAGTGGCACTTTCGTAAGAGGAGTAAAGCGGCCGGATTATGGAGCTGAAAACTCTTGTCCGTCTGATGTTTGGGTTAAGAATGTGTGGGACCAGGGGTGAACCCAAGGCCGGGCAACCCTACTGCAGCCCCTTCCGAAATTGATATTTTAAGAACAGATTTTGTGGAGAAGATGATATTAAACGTTATAGGTGATTTGCCCTTCAGCCGAAATCGGCTAATGACTGCGTGCACTATAATTTTGAAAAATAAGCTGAAAAAAAGTAGGATGTCTTAGGTGAAATTAAAAAACGCGGAAGATTGCTCATTGTAATTTAACCTTTAGGCGCCTAATGTCAACTATAGTGGTCGTACCGCACCGCTAACCTCTAAAGTTGCATTTTATATGTTTATTCAACAAATATAGGTACTGAATATTTTAAACATGGTATATACTTTCCGTTTTTTTCTCTTCAAAATGCAGTTTGTTTCATAATTCTAACGTATTTGGTTCCTGTATTATTCACATTTT
>Ga0131853_10003187_pt1 | contig 29429 bp, 26 predicted proteins | sample TergutLab28metaG_FD_92764 | JGI IMG/M metagenome (GOLD analysis project Ga0131853, IMG submission 92764) | Labiotermes labralis P1 segment gut microbial communities from Petit-Saut dam, French Guiana - Lab288 P1 (version 2) (version 2) | ecosystem: Host-associated > Arthropoda: Insects >... | reverse complement strand
GCAATCTGTAATCTTCTGTACACATATTCTCTATCTCTTGTGCAACACGGTATAGGCATTCGCCTATTTTGTCGTCTGCTTGGGATATTTTGCGTGTTATGTCTGCGTATTCTTTTTGGTCTGCAACTATATTGCTAGAATCACCTCTTCCTGTAACGAATTTTCCGCTTGTTGCTTCTTGTTCGTCAAATGGCAAGCGTTGTCTAGTACCGCCCCTTGCTTGCATGGTGCGTGATGGGGCATTGGACGAAATTCTCGCTGTTGAATTTAAAGCTTGACTATGCGCGTTTGATGTGTCGCCTAAATATCTTGACGCTGCTCTTCCTACGAAACCTCTTGGCATTAGTTAGCACCTCCTTGGGTTGTCTCTTCTGTCCCCATTACGGCTTTACGAAGCCCTCCCGACCTTGCCATGGAGTACATACTTTTCAACTTTAATTCATCCTGCTCCACATGCCTTGATGACAGCTCAATGAATGCTAGTAGTCGGTGTAGGGTTTCAGCTGTTGTTTTGGCTTTTATCTGATTACGCTCCATAGCATCCATTAAGGCGGCGTTTGTTTTGCCATCCATACCGTGTAGTTCGTTTTGTGTTTGGCGGTAGGTATTTTCCATCTCGGCTAGCTCGGATTCTATGCGGGCGCGTAGCCCTGCTGTTTTTGTGTATACGTTGTTGTAGTTTATTTGGAATTTGTCTGACATTTGATTTTCCTCCTTTGTGTGTTATGGGCAAACACGGTCTGCCCCTACGAAATCGCCAACAACATCTCTCTAATAACTTTACAAGCCATAGCCGTACTAACACCACTTGCATCAATATTCGGCGCAAGCTCCACAACATCACAACCCACCACATTAAGCCGCTTCAGCAAAATAATAACATTCAAAAGCTCCATAAAGCTTATGCCGCCAGCCTCTGGCGTGCCTGTGCCAGCAAATGCGGATGGGTCTAGCACATCAAGGTCTAGCGTAAAATACACAGGCACATCGCCCAAGGATTCCACAAGCTCCACCAAGCCCGCTAGATTAAACTTTTGCAGATGTGTATGCCCTTTTTTCGCCCAATCAAACTCCTCGCGCGTGCCAGAGCGTATGCCAAATTGATATATGCATCCATCGCCCAAAATATCATGGCAACGCCGCAAAACAGTAGCGTGTGAAAGTGGCTCGCCCATATAGTCCTGCCTTAAATCCGTATGAGCATCTAGGTGAATAATTCGCAAGTTCGGGTGCTTTTTCGCAATTGCCCGCACAGCACCAAGCATCACAAGATGCTCGCCACCTATCATCAATGGTATTTTGCCATCTGCCAATATCTGTGACGTAGCGTTTTCTATAACATCAAGCACAGGCTCTGGTCTACCAAAAGATAGCTCCAGCTCGCCCGCATCATATATATGCTTGTCCTCCAAATCCGCATCCTGATATGGCGAATATGTCTCCAACCCATAAGAATCGCCACGCACAGCCGCCGCACCAAAGCGCGTGCCAGGGCGGTTTGATGTTGTGCTATCATATGGCGCACCAAATATCACCACATTAGCATCATCGTAGCTTGCATCACATCCCAGAAAGTTTTGTATATTACCCGTTTTATTTAGCGACATAATCCCTTACCCCTCCAGCCTAAACATTGAAAATTCATTATTTGATGTTTCGTTTCCACCATCGAATTTAAACTCTTCCAGCCCATTTTTACTAAAAAATACCCGAGTTAAAGCACCATCATAATGGTTATCATTGAAATCCTTCGACAAATGTCATCCAATTTTTTTAGAAAGACTGTCGCTTGAGCCAACACCCTTCCCGCCCACAGGCATGTTGCCTTTTAAGAAAGGGTCTATGCCATCCACCAAAACAGCTATTTGGTAAGATGTTAGAAAACATGGTTGATTATAATGCTCGCTACTGCTTTTGTTAAATCTAGCTTCGCGTAGCACCTGCTCCACAACTGGTCGCACCCTATCCCAATCAAACATCATGAACCCTCCTCATTCACTTTATGGTCACTTTGCTTTTTCTTGTTTGCTCGCTCCGCCATTTCTTCAACCACCGCAACAACAACAGAAATAATCACAATGCTAGGGAAGGTGTCCAAATATATTTGTGGCCACATCTCGTTCATAGTTGCATCATGCATAAAATATCCAATGCCAGTAATATACCCAAAAATCGCGACCACGGTAAAAAGAAACGACAGTATATAATGCAGCCATTTGCTTACATTTAACCTATCGCATATTATGGATGACCCAACACAAACAAAGGCAATAACAAGCTTGTCCAAGGTGTCTTGACTAAAGCCATTCACATTTCCATTAATAAAACCAAGTAGCATATTATACACCGTGATACCTGTAAATATCTTGCTACCCGCAGAAAGCCCATATTTTATGCTACTTTTTAGGTCTCTTTTCATGATAGCCATCCCCTACTTCAGCATGTCCCCCACATAATTCGGCAAAGCAAAAGAGCCTATATGCAAGGCGGTGTTATAATACTTTGTGTCTATATCCAATTTGACCCACTCGCTCGACACATTCGTAGGGTTTTGATTTTTTGAAGCAAAGCCAAAAAGCCAATGCCCACTTGGGTAAGTAGGTATATGCGCCTGAAAAGCAGAATATATAGGAAAAACATGCTTTAACTTGTCATATGCCCTCACCATTGCCGCTGCATCTGCCTTATAATATGGACTCCCCAACTGGTTTACCAATATACCATCATCTTTCAACGCTTTTAGGCAATTTCCATAAAATTCGCGGGTAAAAAGCCCCTCGCCTGGTCCATCAGAATCAGTAGAGTCCACTACAATAAGGTCATATTCCTCTTTAGCATGGCGCACAAATTTCAAGCCATCTTGATAATATATAGTCAAGCGAGGGTCATCTAGGCTAGATGCCGTCTGCGGCAAATACTGCTTGCAAACCTTCACCACCTGCTCATCTATCTCTACCATATCCATTATTGCTATCGTGTCATATCTCGCCAGCTCGCGCACTATGCCGCCATCACCAGCACCTATTATCAGCACATCTTTAATAGCAGGATTAACGGCCATAGGCACATGCACCATCATCTCATGATAAGCAAACTCATCCTTTTCCGTCATCATCATAAGCCCGTCTAGGGTCAAAAACCGACCAAATTCGGGCGATTGAAATACATCTATGCGCTGAATATCACTATCCGCACCATACAAATGCTTGTCTATTTTTATAGAAAATCTTGCATGTTCGCTATGATTTTCTGTAAACCAAAGTTCCATAATATCACCTCATCTTTTTTGGTTTTATGGGGTGTCGTAAGATTGTCTTCAATTTTTTAACGGCTACTTTTCCTGGGTCAGACAAATATATCTCATGATGATGGCGCGTACCATCAATATCTATCACATAGCCATTTAGCATGGCATATTCATCCATCTTCGTAATAGTAAAAGGCTCATCATCATAAGAGCCTATATGCATAATCTGCACACACAATCCCTCTGCAATAGCCTCAAGTCTAGTCGCACTAACATTAGCATCAGACCTTTTCTTTATCAGAGCAGCCTTTGTCGCTTCAAAAATACTTTCATCCACAAAATCTGGCTGACAAATCATCATTGTCCACAAAAATTTGCTTTTATCAAGAATAGGCATGCCGCCGTCCTTATTGCATACGAAAGACCATACAACAACTCTATAGCCTTTGCATATTCCTCAGTCGTATTCGGGTCGCCTTTGCCATCCACGGCAATAAACGTCATCTGCGGAATATCTATGATGGATGGCGTTATTTTAGGTTGATACATCTCTTTGTATTCTTTTTTAAAATCAAAAGGCATGGTTTACCTCAAAACATATAGTTGCTCCACATCTTCATCCTGCGTACCCGTCAGATTATTTCCCACCTCTTTGGAATAAAGAATGTAATCTATCGCTGCCTGCGTAATCATCTCACCTGGGGCTATTATAGGTATGCCTGGCGGATAGCACATTACAAGCTCGCTAGATATTCTGTTTTTTGCATTTCTTATATACACAAGCTCCTTTTCAGCATAAAATGCCTCTTGCGGCGTTGCAACTATAGTGGGGTGTATATATTCATAGTTTATTGCCAACTTTTTATCACTTCCGTGTCGTCTATATATATCAGAAAGCGCAGAGCATAGCCTCTCTATACCCTTCATATTATCACCAACAGACACATAAGCTAAAAAGTTGCCAATATCACCAAACTCTATTTGTATGTCATACTCATCCCGCAATATATCATATACCTTACGCCCAGCCAGCCCTGTTTTTAACGTATTTACAGATAGCTTCGTATGGTCAAAATCATATATAGAATCACCATTTATTATCTCTTTGCCATAGGCATAATATCCGCCAATGCTGTTTATCTCATCCCGCGCGTAATTGGCCATTTTGCCCACTTCATCAAAGATTTTAATGCCATTAAGCGCAAGATTCTTGCGGGATATATCAAGCGACACCATAAGCAAATATGATGCTGACGTGGTTTGTGTTAGGTTAATTATCTGCCGCACATGTTGCGGACTTTGGGATTTGCCCAATAATAAAAAGGAGCTTTGGGTCAAAAACCCACCAGATTTATGCATGGACACAGCGGACATATCCGCCCCTGCCGCCATAGCAGATATGGGCAAGTCGCGCCCAAAGCTAAAATGCGTACCATGCGCCTCATCAACAAGCACAGCAATACCCTTCTCATGCGCCATCTTCACAATAGCAGGCAGGTTGGAGCAAATACCATAATAGGTTGGGTTGTTAAGGAAAATAGCAGTGGCATCAGGGTTTTCATCTATAGCACGCCGAATATCGGCTAGCTTCATGCCTTCAGATATACCAAGATTACTCTCTAGGCCAGGGTCTATATACACAGGCACAGCACCAGAAAGCACAAGGGCAGAAAGCGCACTTTTATGAACATTGCGCGGCATCAGAAGCTTGTCGCCACGCTTGCATGTCGCCATTATCATAGCTATAACGCTATTGCTCGTACCGCTAACCATCAAAAAGGCATGTGCCGCCCCAAATGCATCAGCGGCTATTTCCTCCGCCTCTTTAATTACAGACACAGGATGCCCCAAAAAATCCAGCGGCTTCATAGAATTAACATCAATAGACATGGTCTTTTCGCCAAAAAAGTCCACAAGCTCAGGGTTGCCCTTGCCGCGCTTATGCCCAGGCACATCAAAAGGAACAACGCGTTTTATGCGCAGTTCCTCCATGGCTTGCATTATGGGTGCTCTTTGTTGCAATATTTTGTCCATATCATATCACCCCTTAATCACTATCTCTTTGTCATAAAACCAGGCGTACCCTCAAAACCCAATTTTTGATATACAGGACGACCAAGCTTGGAGGCATGAAGGCGTATCACATCATAACCCATCAGGCTTGCTTCGTCCATCAATATATGCATTATCGCTGTGGCTATGCCCTTGCCCCTATATTCTGGCAATGTGTACATACAGGCAATATATGCTATCTTGCCTGTAGGGTTCATAAAAGAGGGCGGATATGCGTAAAAATGCACGCCGCCCGTGGCAATAATTGTGCCGTCCTTTATAGAAAGATATTGTATCATAGAGCCTTCGGCTAGGCTTTTCTCAAAAAACTTAGTTATCTCGTGGTCGATATTACCTTTAGGAGGTTGACCCTCATCTACAAGCTGTTGCTTGCGAAACTCTAAAAGAGTAGGGATGTCGTCAGTTTCCGCTCTTCTATAAACCATACATACTCCTTAGTCTTTATCAAAAACATTCGCCCCGCTAAAAATCTCTATCATCTCTTGGCGCAAACTATTTGTTATATCCATGCGCACCTTGGGCTTTAGCTCATACACATCGCTGTTAAAGAGATAATTCTGCAAATCCACATCTTTTATCAGCATTTTGGTATGAAAAATATTGCTTTGATACACATTTACATCCACAGCATCATATTTATCCAATGTTTGTGAATCTATATAATTTTGGATGGAGGTAAGCCCCTCTGCATCCAAAAATATCTTCTTGCCGTCTATATCCCGCGTAAAGCCGCGCACGCGATAGTCCATGGTGATAATATCAGAATCAAAACTACCTATCAGATAGTCCAGCGTAGAAAGGGGAGTTATTTCACCACATGTCGAAACATCTATGTCCACACGAAAGGTAGCTATAGAGGTCTCTGGATGAAATTCGGGATAGGTATGCACAGTCACATGGCTTTTATCCAAATGTGCCACAACAGTTTCTGGATGAACATGCGCCACATTCATACATTTTCGCATAGCTTCTTCCGCTATCAAAAACGTAACAGATGCACCCTGAGGGTCATAGTCCTGCTTAGAAACAGAAAGCACAGTAGCCCCAATCATACTCGTAAGTTGCTCCAAAATGCCCGTTAGGCGTTCAGAGTTATACTGCTCGTCAATATAGGCTATATAGTCCCTCTGCTCGCGCTCGCCCTTGGCATAGCAAATATCATAGATATTAAAGCTAAGAGACTTTGTAAGATTGTTAAATCCGTATAGTTTCAACTTGTTCTGCATGGATTTTAACCCCCTTGTGTATTTAATAAAAAATCCCAAGTGATTGCAAACACTTGGGACACGAAAAGCCAGTCTATCTGCGATTTCATTATAGGATATTGCACAGGTTTTGTCAAGATTATTTTTCTATCAAAACAGTGCCAAAACACGCCTAGACTCACGTATTCCACATACACTTCAAACCATAAAATATACTAGGCAAAAACAGTTCGTTACCACTATCGGCAACAACCACATCCCCGTAGCCCTCACGGCTATGCTAGTGTATGCTACATCTTATTACAACAGAGAAAACCAAGATACCACAAGAAACGTCATTGCGAGGGCAGCAGATTGCTCCAAAACATCAATAGATAGGCTTACCTAGTTGATGCGAACATCAACCTGTTGATGTTTTTCCGCAATAGCCCGAAGCAATCCATTAACCATTGATTCCATTCAGAAATAAATCCTTGACATATATGGTAAAATATTGTAGAATAAAGGAGCAAGAAGGGTTAGCAATCGATTCCCACGATTGCACTTTGCAAAAATAAGGGCAAATAAAAAAGTGCTTGTCCGTCAAACGTCGGAAAACACAGTCGGACAAGCACCAACCAGCCCTTAGAGCCTGAGACCATTATACCCCACTCAGGCTTATTTGTCAACGACCAAAACAGCCAAAGGTCAATAAGACCAGAGAAGGAGGTATTTTTTTAATAGAAAGATACAGCGCAAGAAAGATTGATGAATTTAACAGATTAATTCTACATATTGAGCTAAGAAAGATAATGGGTTTAGAAGTAAGAGATTATGTAGTATTGCAAAAAGTAAGTAGTATAGTAGTTATGCATAAAGCAGAGGAAGGTTATAGGTTAGAACTCTAAAATTGGTGTATCTGTTTATCATGTTGATAGTAAGACGGCTATTTTGATGACTTATGTTGCCGCTGTATAAAATATCATTACTTATCGTACTCAAATCTAAAAAATGCCGCCCCTATCGATAAAGGGCGGCATTTTCTGTATTTAATTCCTCAAAATTATCTCAAAAATTATCATAGCATCACCCATGGTCAAATGTCCATGCGGGTTCACCGTCGGTCCATCAATAAATCCTAAAAATTCCGCTTTTAGCATATTCGTTTGCCTTGTAGCTGTTACAGTACCCATATCCGCAAAGGATGATGTCGCCAATGTAGGATGCCCAACAACCCTTGTTCTCGTGCGTACCTCATATAACCGCACCAAAGCCGATATTGCCGCCTCACGCGTTACCTCATCTGCACCAGGCACCAACATGCCAGAATTGGATAAGCTGGATATCTGTGCCGCCGTTAGGTCTGTATTTATAGCCACAGAACTTTCACCTCTAGCTATAGCAGAGATAATGCGGTTTATCTGCCATGCATTTATTGGGTTATCCTCCGCAAACCAATCCATATCCTCAAAGGCTATCTGACTGTTTACGAAATACAGCGCATCTCGCACCTCTGGCCGCATATTACCAAATGTTAGCGGTATGCCTGTACCTATAGCCGTAAACTCCGCTGGGCGCGTGGTAGCAAAGTTAAGCGTACCAGCCACATCATCAAATGTGGATTCCATTCTGCGCCATGTAGCATCATCAGGCGTTCTGGTAAAACCGCCGATATTGGCATCCATCATAGCCCCTTGGTTTATGCTTTGCGCCACATTTAGCGGCGCGGCTAGGGTGGTTAGCGTAATAGCATCATTGGTATGGCTATTTGCCGTAGCTATATTCACGGCTATATTTTGCGGTGCTACCACAAAGTTTTGCCCATCAGGCAATGCCCTCGCTTGCTCGGCTGTTAGGTCGTCTATATACAGCCTCACACGAGAATCTACACCAAAGCCGATATTTTGCGGCGTATCCGCAAAACCTGGTGACAAAGTATATGTCGTGTCACCTGCCGTCACGGTAAAGCTTATCTGTCGCTCGTCAAAAGCAGTGATAATAGAGTACGGCAACTCCACAACCCTATTGCGTACAGGCAAGTTGTTATAGTGCGTCATATCTATCGCATAATCAAACACTCTTTGCTGTATCAGGCGCGATATAAAGCGTTGGTCTACCAAATTATCCTGATGACCATCCGCATCCACGCCAGTAGACCTAAATCTAAAGAACAGTGTTTGTGTTGCCGCGGTGTAAATAATCTCAAAATCATGCATAGGAAGCGGGAACAGCTCAGGTATAACATCGCCGTCATATTCGCCATCATCCCTTGCTGTATGGAAAATAAAGGTGTTTGTCCAATCCGACATTGCCATGCGCACATTTATACCTGGTGCAATTGTGCTGGCATCAGGCAATACAAACACAGTAATAGCATCTAAGAAATTTGGATTTGTCGCCATTTCCACAATGTAGTTAAAGCGCACATCCGTTACAGGTCCGCCCACATTATCGCGGTGTATGCTGTATATCGTTCTGGCGCGTACATAATGCGGTCTATTGGCATTAAGCCCCGCAAAACGCACAAGATATGAATGCAATATGCTATTGCTACCCAAAATCTCCGTACCCATTGCGCCAGCCTGCATATCTACAGGCAAATTCTCATCACCAGGATGCGGCAGCCATGTTATAATCATAGCATTTGGCTCTACAGGTCGTAGGTCACGGTCATTATCCAAGTTAATAATATGCACATCATTCTGACTAGCTATCCCCAAGCCGCGCGGCGGGTCTGGTATCATTATCGGCAGAGTTCGCATGGTTATAGGATTTGACCATAACGATGCTAGGTCGCTGCCATCTGCCGCCGCACCTATAGCCCTTGCCCAGATATAATACGTGGTCTCTGGGAATAACTGTGTAGCCGCAAAGCCTTGCCATTCAAAGCTCTGATAATTAAAAGCATCTTCGCGTGTGGGTTCTAATTCCCAAGACGTGCTAAAGTCAGGAAACTCGCTTATACGAAACTCATAAGTCAATGGCGGGTTTGTGTATGGTCGCAAACCAAAGCGCAGCCATGTATCGCCTTCGCTGCGCGGAGTAAGCACAGGCACAGTAGGCCTTACATCTATATCACCACGCTCATCTGTTGTTGTGCCTGTCAAAAACGATGGCCACCAAGATAGCCTTAGCGGATGCCCAGCAGAAAACTCAGGGTTAAATGGACGGAAGAATATAGCATAGCTCGTATTCGCCAAAAGCCCTGTTATGGTATGACGCATAGTAATAGAGTCATCCGCCTGTACCGGCGTTATGGTCGTCCAAGCATTGGCATTATTATGCAACGCCTCCACAAATTCCTCAAAGGCATCATCAGGCGGCGGCGTTATTGCATCCGCTATCGCCACAAAAGGCTGAACATGTATTTCATAGCCCAAATGCGGCTCTAGTACCTGCATACGTACAGGCGCAAGCACCCCAAGATTCGATAGATGTTGGCTTAATGCTGCAGTGCTGTCAAAGTCACGCAAGTTTATCTCATTTGGGCGGTCGCTTGCCAGAATGTCGCTACCAAAGACAAGTTGACCATTGCGCACAGCTATGCGCGTATGCCAATTAAATTCGCCTGTTGAAATACTGCTATCATCAAAAACCTCTAACCATTGCTGCTCCCAAGCTATGGTAATGCTGTTTATGGTCTCATTTTCCACACGCAATGGCGGCACAGGCACAATAAGCGGGCGCACCTCCACATGCCCAGGCACAAAATGCGCATAATACGCTGGCCAAGATGGCTGTAGTGTAGATACCGTACGGCGTGTATTGATACGGATATAGTATACCGTATTTGCTTCTATTGGTCTAAACTGCCCTGTACGAGCATCCCAGAAATATTCAAAATCATGCTCATGCGCCCATGTGTCACCATGGTCAGGACACGAATGAAGAAATCTCGCGCTAAGCTCTTCTGGCGTTAGCACAGCTACAGCTTGCCCACCATTAATGCTAAGGGTGGATAGAGCATCAAGGTCATTTGTTATAAACACCTCATAGCGCACATTAGGGTCAAAATATCTTTCATTGTCACCAAAGCCCCATATATTCGCTATGTCCTCCCTGTCCTGTTGCGTATATGGCATACGATGGAAGGCTTCCCACATGATGTTTAGGGTAATTGGCTGCACAGGCGGGTCATCAGGGTCATGAGAAACATGCAAAATATTCGGTCGCGTAGGCGAAAATGCCGTAACACTAGGGTCAAATATGAGGTCCAACTCTTCCTCTCTGCCATCTGCCCATTCTATTACCAATTGAAATTCCGTTATGGCATTCGGTCTTTGTATCAACCAATAAATTATCGTCTGTGTCGCAGGATATGTTATTTCGCCTATAGTTGTCCATGGTTCTATGCCTTGTGTGCGCATACTAAGCGTTACCATTCTTGCGCCAATAGGTCTATTCCAGCTCAATTGCAACAGGTCAAGCCCTATAGGGGTGTATATGAAATTCGGCTCAATAAAAGCGTTATTTGTGCGGTATTCATTCATGGTATAATGCATAACCATGCCACGCTGTGTATAAAAAGCATCTTGCAGGGTAGGGTTTGCTGTGCGGCGCGTGGCAGTGCCTATGCGTGGCTCTACAGCTACAGCGTACATAGCACCAGGAACAAGCGTGCCTTCTTCCACATTGAAGCTAAAGCGAAAGAACCCTGGGGGAACATCAGAATTTGTCGCATTTGTCTCCAGCCCTGGATTCGTTATGGATATATCCACAAAATTTTGCGCGAAAATATTAGTAACAGCAGCACCACCAGGCGCAAAAAATATACGATAGCTGTCAAATGGGTCTGCATTGTTTATTAGCGGTCTGCTCCATTGCACAGTAAGCTGGTCGCCGCTGCCCCATGCCGTTACCTCAATATCTGTCATAAAATGCACCTGTGCTGGCGTTCCTATAACATTCGCAGCATGAGTTGCAACATTATTTGGCATCAAAGGCTCTGGCGCATGAAACCTATGGAAATGTCGCGGGTCTACGCGGAAGCTATATATTCGCCCATTTCGCATCCTTTGCTCACCTATCATATTGCTATTAACATATTGAAAGCTAGGCTCTTGGATAATAGATGACACCTCGCCAATATTTATCCATGGCGAACCAATAACACCAGCATCCCTACGCATAACGCTATATTCCGTGGCTCTATGCAAAAGCCATGCATTATACTGAGGTGAGCCAGTGCCTGGTGCTGGTGGTCCAGCTACGCCCTCAGGATTATTAGGGCTGCCCATAAACTGACTAGGCACATTTGTCGGCGTTTGTGCAGGTTGCGGACGTTGCCAGCGCAGAGTAAAGGTATAATTCTGACTGCTTAGCGGCGTTTGATGCACAAGAACAAGGTCATCCACCGCCAGCTGGTCGTTAGCAGAAAGCGAAACAGGAAATGCCCCCCATGTAAATATAGCAGCCAATGTTAATGTTATCAGCCTCTTTAGTTTATTTTTCATAATTCCCCCCTATGGCTCATTCTACAATGGCACACGCTGATTTATCGCCAAAATCATCCTGAGCACATCCTCAACAGATATAGGTGCTGTAGGCACCATATTTGCATCCGTGAATATCTCCAGCTCAAATGCCGCCTGTATAGCAGGTCTAAATCTTTGGTCTATGCCCGTTATGCCGCTAGCCGCATTAAAGTTACTAATGCGCAATGTGCTTATGCTTGTATTTGAACGTATCTCATATACAGCCATCAAGGTATATATTACCTCTTGCGTAGTGGCATTCGAGCTTGCACCGCGCACAGGCACAATATAACCCTGATTACGCAGCCAGTTTTGCGGGTTTGTGGCTTCTGGCGCACCCGCGAGCCTCGCCGCAACACCCTGCACAGCCGACAGGCTAATGTTAGCATCTAGGTTAAATGCCGCATCTGTGCCAAGGAAGTCATGAAGACCATAGCGCACAAATATCTCTGTTAATGTCTGATTGCCCTGCATATCACTTATACCAGGCAAATTGAGGTTTTGGATATTAAACGCAAACGCCCCCGTACCACTTGTGCGCATGGTGCGTGCATTGCCCTGTATATTCACCTCTTGCTGCACCCAGTTAGTCCCAGCAAAACGGAAGCCATTTACAACAGCCGTCGTTGGTTGGTTCATTAGCCTAATACTAACAGGTTGTGATACATAATTCACTTCATATATGCGGTCAAGGGTCGGCAATAGCTGGCTATTTACATATGCTGCCATTTGGTTCATTATCACATCTGCTATCTGGTGCAATCTACGCACCATGGTCTCGTGGCTTTCTTCCCTGTCCAGCATCTGAATAATTTCTTCCACAAATGGTTGCGTGTAATAGTCAATGTCTAAGCGGTGTCGCAGTACAGCCAAAATATCATCGTCCAATTGCGAAACTGTCATACTTGTCTCTACAACCTCAAAATTAAGCACAATCTCTTGCCCCGCTGGCTGACGGCTGTGTATAACCACATCTTCGCCATGGTCACGGACAACAGCCGTTATACGTACAAAGTAATCCAGCACACTAGGTACATCGCGTATGCGTTGCTGTGCTTGCAATATCGCCTCATTATCTATCATATTAAAAGCATGAGAAGGTATGGCTATTTCCATATCATCCTTAGCTATGATAAAGCCTTGCTCTGTCTGCCATGTACGCAAAAACAGTGCCTGCGGCAGATAGTATACATTAATATCCTGCCCTGTCATAGCCAGCCTAATCATGGTATCATTTGTTTCTACAATATTGTTTATCATAGATGGACGATACACAGCAGAAAACACATTTTGCGTATTCTGCGCCGTCCAATAATGCTGGCGTATAAACTCCGCTATCAAATCACGCAGATATTGATGCAAATTCGCCAAATCACGGTCACGGTTTATAGCTGCTTGGTCACTATCTGTGCGCGTAGTTGCTATATTTGAATATAACGAAAAATCGCCGTTAATAAGGTCTTGCGTACGAACGCGTATACTATACTGTGTCCCTGGCCACAAGCTGCTTATCAAATACGTAAATTGGAAGAACCCATCCTGCCCTGGTGTTGGTATCCGCTCTAGGAGCATAGCGGAGGTTAGCGTTAATGGCGGCTCCCACATAGACTCATCGCCCACAAGCAACGAGTATTGGAAATCAAAATTAGTGCCATGCCCTTCCAATGTCTCCATTGGCGCATCAAAACGTATCACAAATTGGTAGCGCGGGTCAAAATCCATCCACAATGTACCACCTATCCATGGCGCAAGCTCCACACGCAGGTTTTGCGGCGGCTCTACCAAAGTGGTAGTGACAGATATACCAACCCAAGCAGAAAATGTTTGTCCACCTAGCGTTTCCCATACCGCACGAACATAGTAGAAATATAGTGTGTTCGGCACAAGGTTACCATCTATAAAAATCACGCGCTGTTCAGTATCATCTGGAGCATCAGTAAGCGTACCATGGCGCAGAGTCATGTTTGGGGCAATCTGCCCTGTGCCATATCTCAACACCTGATTGCTGCCACTTGTTATCAAAGCCTCTTGCAAGCCGCCTATGCCAAGGCTATCAATCTCAGCCAGCACTTGGCTCATGGTAAGATTACGGTTATCCAATAACTCATTTGGCAAGTCGTCCGCATGCATACGCAAAATTTGATAGCGTATCTCACCACCTTGCGGCACAAGCGGAGCTACAGGCAACCAAGAAAGGTTGGCTCTGTACACGCTAACATCATCCAAGCGCAAATCGCGCGGTGCGGCTGGGCTTATGCCATCCACATCTGGCGGAGCAAGGTCACCCAAGGTTGTTATGCCAACAATATTAGTAGCAGTAGAGTAATCTCTATATGGCTGTGCTGGCGGGTTGCTAAACTGTATCGTAGCATCCATAGTCACAAAGTATTGACGGTTTCTATCCAGCCCATGCAACCTCAAAATCTGCGAAAGACTTTGGTCATCGCCAAACAGCCTAGCACCCTGCAAAGGTATCTCCAAAACAGCCACATTGCCACGCATCATCTCTCTTTGCGCTTCTGTAAATGGGTTCACCAATTGCGTTATGCCATTTACTATGGTCGGTATAGTCTGCGTTGAGCCATCAGCCAATTCATGGTCTACGGTGGTTTGTATTAGCCGCCTTGTTGTGCCATTTGGGCTTCTATCTGACCCGTCATCCAATGCTATATTTTGTATAGCATTTTGGTCCTCACTGATAAAGATGCGCAGGGTTACATCCACATCTTGGTCTCTGCGTACATTTGTAGCAATATAATGACGCATACGCGCCAAAGGCACATCAAAGGAAAGGTCAAAAAATCCACCTTCTCTGTATGGGTCATCGTTTTCATTTATACTTAACCTCAAGTTCTGCGGCGGCGGAAAATCAAGCGACACAGGCAAATCCAGCGTCATTGGTTGTGAATTAGACTCTGGCAAAGGTGGCGTTATTGGCTCATCCCTATTTTCATTTGCGTTAATGTCAAAAAGCTGTGTGGTTATGTGATAAATCTCTGGGAATTGGAAGAAATGCGGCAATGGTGGCGTTGTTGCGCCCATAGCAGATGCTATCATATCAAGGCGTATGCCACCCGCAAAGTCCATGCCGTTTGCACCGCCAACGCCTATGCGCACCATATCTTCCATAGTATTATTATTTATAGCTATGCTACGCTCTGGCGCAGAAACAGTCACAAGATGTGGAGCAGATGTATGTGTTACACCAAAGCTTGTAGTATGCGCAATCACATTAAGCTGTGTGCCTATAGGTACGGAGCGGTTCACATGCAATATGCCATTTTGCCCTATCACTGCTCCAGCTGGCGCAGGATGAAATGTAGGAGGTATTGTAGCAGGCAGTATCTCCGCTCCCCTCACTTCCCATCGCACATTTTGAAATGCGCTAGGCACAGGCAAAGGTGTCACAGGTGCTGCTGGCGGCTCTACATGTGCTGCCAAAGCCAAAGAATTTCCTTGGAAAACCGTTCCATTGGTTGGTGTTGTTATAATGTCTATATCCGTCGGTGCTGTTAAGTCTGGTATATACGGCACATGCAAAGAACGTGTCGTAGGTCCATATACGCCATTAAATGTAGCCGTTATGGTATATGATGTTGGCGGATTTGTCGCCACATCAGGTATTATTGTGCCATTGGTCGGGTTTATTTCAGCCGTCCCACCACTTGTCACATCAAGCTCCCATGTGAAATTTCCACTACCCGTATATGGCATACCAAATTGGTCTAATATCATCGCTTGATGCGTTACGCCTGGTGTAGCACCCGTCGAGTTTATATGCACGGCTGTAGGCACAGGCACAGGGCTTGGACCAACAGGGTCTGCTAATACTTGGAAAGTACCCTCCACATCTGGATGCTCCCTGATATCATAATCCCATTCAAACCATCTGCCAGTGGTGGCAGTAGAACCCATTGGCATTCTACGAACAGTCACATCAACAAATGCAAATGGTCGCCCATCTTCATCCCATGGAGAGAAGCGGCGGTTTAGCACATATGTGAAAACCAGCTCATCCACAGGCAAATACCACATATTTGGTCCGCCCGCAGGATATGGTCTAGCACCAAGGGGCGGCTCTGAACTAGGCGGCACATTAAACGCATGAGCTGTACCCCTGCCTTGATTAACATCTATGAAATAATCTTGTAATTGTTCAACGGTCGTCAAATCCCAGCCAACATTTACAGTAAATGTGGCTTCATCCAGTCTAAGCGGCCCATATGTTGTTAGCTCAGGGTTATCAGGCGTTAGCACAAAATTACCTGGCTCTGTGAAAATATGCCTGTCAAAGGTGGGTACAAAAACCATTACCTGAGAATATATATATCCCATATCAGGCACTTGGGTATCAAAACGCACTTGCAAAAACGCACTAGTACCCATTGGCTCTATGGGAATGAATAGCACGTCGCGCCCAGCACTATGAACAGGCGCAGTTATTTGGTTATTCCATAGCACAGAGTAGTCACCAAGGGCATCAACATAAGGGAATATACGCACATGGAAGTTACCGCCAATAAATACCACGTCAAATTCCAAGAAGGTATATACATTGTCCACCCAAAATCTACCGACACTACCAGTGCCATCACCGATAACAACATCTACATCCAATTCCGCCCGCAAAACAGCCATGCTAGGCGGCAAAATTTCTACATGAAAATGCTCAAATACACGGCTAGGCTCTAGTCCCAGTATATAGATATATGTGCCTGAATGTCCAGCAGCATCAGTTGAGGGTCTTGTTATAGTGCTACCGTCAGGGAAGGCAACATGAGCAGGTGTACCGCGAACAGGGAAATCGGGGTCGCCCGATGGAAGAACCGTATGCGTAGCAAAAATATTGCTATACGCAAAGGTATCAAATGTGTTCGGCGGTATACGCAAATCCACATTAAAATTAAGCGAAATATTCTCGAACTCATCGCCATCAATACGCGTCCAGCCTTGTGTTCCGCCTGTACCAGCTTCAAATATCCATGGCTTCTCCACATGTAGGCGCAACATATTATTTGGATAATCACGCTGCGGCAAAAAGTTTTCTTGTGTTATTGCTCTTGTGCCTGCAAAGCCAGGCAAAAAGTCATTATTGCCCACATGCACAGGCCACGAATGATCCAGTATATTCCATGGATGCCACAGCGGGTCTAGTGGTCCAGACCCCATGCGATTGCGCCCTGGCAGTTCCCAATTAGTAAAGCCCAACAAAAACTCATCCCTAGCTGGGCCAAGCACAGCCGAGCCTGTAGGATTCCAAAATAAATAGTCAAAGTTCTCGCGATTAACACCCGCGCGATTCTGCACAGGTCTGTTGTTAAGGGTTAGGAGGTTGGGGGGGTCATCATCAATCCATGCTTGCACATGCTCCGCTAAAGGCACGGTACTCATATTAAAGCCTGTGAAAGCTCTTAATGTGTCGATGATATCATCCGCCGTATGCACATATTGCAAGCGCAAAGGGTCAAGCATACCAACAAAAGGAGGGTTAGGCTGGAGGTCAACTTCTGTAAATGCCCCACTACGGCTTAACGTAAAGTCATAAAAAGCACCCTTCTGCAAACCGCCTACAGTAACATGAAAACTCGTAGCTCCGCCTGTCTCATCCCACAAAAAGCTAACAGCATGTGCTGCGGCTGGATTATGAACACCTGCGCCAGCCTGCATATTAAAAGAAAAGCCATAGCCAGGTGCTACACGAAACATAGGTTGCTCTACGCTTGTAGCCAAGCGAGGACCACCAAAGTCACGGTCATAAAGCCCCGAGCTAGTTACGAGCGGTTGAAGAGGCGAAACTATACGGTTCGGATTAAATACCAGCGGAGGTATCAGGGGCGGAGGGTCTATATAACTATTATGGTCCATCCAATCCGCATGAGATGGCGGCAGAAAATTAGCAGGACCTCCAGCACCAAGCGTGCCAAAGTTTGCTTCAAAATGATTCCAAAGAGCATTCGTTATTTCTCCACCAAAACCACCTGTCATGGTGTCATTAGCACTACCAAAAACGCGGTACTCTACCCACATTTCCTCTAGCCCTGTGCGCCAAAAATGCATGGCAATAATTTGATGACCACCCGCGGCTGTGCGTATAGGAAACACAAGCCTGTCCATATGGTCTACATCAGGGATATCCCAAGAAAGCGTAGCCTGACCTTCCAGAGCATCACCCCATACAGGCGTTCTGCTTCCCGCTGCCACAAGGGCTTCGGATAAAGATATGGTAAAATTAGCAGAATTGCTAGCAAAAAGGTCTAGCAAAAAGGTCGGCGCATACGTCGAAAACATGATAAACGCTAACAATACTGCCGTGGCTCTCCTAGCCATTTTTCTAATGAATTTCATAGAATACCTCCGAAGTTTTATCTATATTATCATCATCCATATTCAGTCAAAAAAGCATACGGATATACATTTTACCACATTTTTAGTCTCTATTACGGTTATTTGTCTTACAGTTCTATTACAGTTTGCCTACAAATTTTTATAAATTGCTTATTGAAAATTGCGCAATAATGTTGTATGATATTTGTTAAAGGCTTATCACGTAGTCTTTAAAATCCAATTTTCAAGGAGGAAAACGCATATGGCTCATATCATTAACGACACATGTATTTCCTGTGGTGCTTGCCCACCAGAATGCCCTGTAGATTGCATCTCTGAAGGCGATAGCAAATTCGTTATCGATGCAGAAACATGCATAGACTGTGGTGCTTGCGTACCTGTATGCCCTGTAGACGCCATCGAGGCTAACTAAGGCATGATTTTTGATAACTACAGAACCTTTTCGTAAAAACCCTTGTTATGCAAGGGTTTTTACTTGCTATTACTAAGGAGACATCATGCAAAAATACTATATATACATCATTCTTGCCATAGCTCTTATTGTGCGCCTTTGGGCGGCTTTTAATCTTAATTATATGTCGCATCCAACCGACATGATTTCTTTTAGATTTTGGGCAAATATGCTTGCAAACGATGGCTTCGCCTCGTTTTACGGCTCGGATGTATTTACAGACTACCCCCCTGGCTATATGTATATCTTGATGATAACAGGCAGCATAACGCAATCTCTCGGTCTCGACTTTGCCTCCGTAACCCATAATATGCTAATAAAGCTGCCTGCCATGCTATTTGACATAGCCACCATAGCCTTCATCTACAAAATTGCAATGAATTTCGGCAAAAGCGATAACGCCAACAGCAATCGCAACTCCGCCGCCATAGCCGCGCTTATATATGCTCTCAACCCTGCCATTATCCTAAACTCAGCAGTATGGGGTCAGGTGGATTCTATTCACACATTCTTGCTTGTGGTGTCCGTGTATTTTATCGGACAACGCAAAATGCTGCCCAGCGTGCTGCTTTTCACAATCAGCATTCTGGTCAAGCCCCAATCCTTTATTTTTGCCCCTATTTATCTATTTATGTTCTTTAAATATATATTCGGCGAAAATTACCAAAAAATTAACCCCCAAAATAATAAAAGATTAGAAAACTTAAAAAGATTAGCTCTATATGGTGCTATATGTCTTTTGCTCATTTCCGTGCTTTCTGTGCCTTTTGTGGACTTTTCTGCTATGCCAAACAGATTTTTAGATATCCCAATAGTGTCACAATATATTAACACATTTACCTCATATGACCTTATCACAAACAATGCCTATAATCTTTGGACCATGCTGGGATTAAACGGGGCGAACCTTACCTTTGGAGTTAGTTTTCTTGGCTTTGCTTCCCTAGTGACTCTTACTTTTCTAGCCTTTTTCCTTCTATGGAAAAAAAACGACACAGGAAGCATCTTTTTAGTAGGTGCTGTACTTATGATAGGCACATTCCTACTCTCCATCCGTATGCATGAGCGTTACAACTTCCCCGCAATAGCATTTCTACTTTTAGCATATATAACCCTGCGAGACAAGCGGCTTTTATACATCTACTTGGCCTATTCTGCCATGCATTTTCTTAATAATCTTGATGTATTATTCATGTCCGTCAATGGTTTTAATCGCATACAAATTGCATATAGTGCAGTAGTTTTTGCGATACCTCTCGTCATTATTTCTTCATACGCAATATACATGGCTATCACAGTGTTTTTTGGCAAGCCAAAAATCACACTTATCCCTCCCGTATGGCTCAAAAAACGCAAGGATATAGCAATATGCGCCGCCATCACGATATTTTACGCTATATTTGCCTTTACAAATCTCGGCTACACCCAGTCGCCGCAAAGCCGCTTTGAGGGTGTTGCTGGCGAGGCAGTTATCATAGATTTTGGTGCTACCCATGAAATTTCCAAAGTACAGCACATGCTAGGCGCGCGGCATAACCAATCCTTCACACTAGAATTTTCAGAAGACTTAATCAATTGGTCTCCTCCCGCCCTCTTACAAGTAAACGATGTCTTCGCATGGCATTACAACCCCGCTCACGACACACGAGCCAGATTTGTACGTATAACGCCAGTATCACACCAATTTTTTATGCAAGAAATGGCTTTTCGTGACATACATTCCAATTTAATACCTGTTCATGTCCTAACACCAACAGGTCATGAGCTTTTTGACGAACAACATCTAATACCCACACAAATGCGAAACTACATGCACAGCACATATTTTGACGAGATATACCACCCGCGCACCGCATACGAATTCATCCACGGTATGGAAGTGCTTGAATGGACACACCCGCCGCTCGGCAAAGTCATCATATCTTGGGGCATACAAATATTCGGAATGACACCTTTTGGCTGGCGTTTTATGGGTACGCTTTTTGGCGTGCTTATGCTGCCCCTAATATACGCCTTCGCAAAAGCCATCTTTAAAAAAAGCAAAAATGCCAGCTTCTGGTCAGGCATCGTAACATTTATTTTCGCCTTTGACTTTATGCACTATGCCCAAACGCGGCTGGCTACCATAGATACCTATGTTGTCATCTTTATCATGGCTATGTATTATTTCATATACCGTTTTATGCAAACAGATTTTCGTCATCACAAAATATGGAAGCCCCTTTTATTCCTATTTTTAAGCGGAGCGTTTTTAGGATTGGCAGCAGCCAGCAAATGGCAGGGATTTTATGGCGCCATAGGCATAGCAGCTATTTGGCTATGGACACTAATAAAAAGATATCTTGAATACCACAAGAACCCATACGACAGATTTTGGACAAGCCTTGGCGTAACTTACATTGCCAGCATCATTTTTTTCATAGTCCTTCCTGTCACAATATATGTGATAAGCTATATACCATTTTGGAACACAGGCTACCTCTACCCCGATAGAGGCTTTTTAGCCGCCGTATGGCAAAATCAGGTAGATATGTTTGTATATCACTCACAATTAACAGAGGGGCACGTATTTTCCTCCACATGGTACGAATGGATAATAAACTACCGCCCCATCTTCTATTATCTCAACAATCTTAATAACGGCACAATGCAAGGCATATCCTCCTTTGGCAACCCGCTTGTATGGTGGGGCGGCATAGGAGCTTTGGCATATTGCATATACGCCTCCATAACAAGGCGCGACAAGGTCGCAATTTTCCTAGTAATAGCATGGTTATCACAAATCCTACCATGGATACCAATCTACCGCGTAGCATTCATATACCATTATTTCCCCAATGTCCCATTTCTGGTAATGATGATAGCATATACGCTAAAAGAAAGCTGCATCCTTGACCATAAATTCTTTACAAATATTTTCGGAACACGTAAAAATATTGCTATCAGCATAGCAGTGGCTTGCTTCGCATTGTTTATACTGTTTTATCCCGTTCTAACAGGCACACCCATAGCCAGCGAATATGTTAATATATATTTACGTTGGCTGCCGTCTTGGGTATTGCTACATTAACACAGACCAAAATATTACAATTACATTGGGTTAGATTTGTCCCCATGAGTTTGGACATACCCATTGGTGATAGCCATAATTTTTCAGGACTCACCATAGCAATGAACGGACCTTTGTCCCCCAACAGAGCTTTTGGGGGACAAGCCTTCTATCCGAACTCGGTGGAGCTTGGTGGGTGATTCTGATATTCGCTCTTTTAGCCATACCATTATCTATGTTTCTCTGTTCCTTTAGCAGTTTTCATTTCAAAACATTCCGCAAGATTGCCACTGCTGGACTTCTGGCTATACCAATCAGCTTTTTAGCATGGACATTTTCAGTGTTATCTTATAATCACATATCACTAGGCGAGCTAACCATGGGCTTTGGAATCACTTTACATTTTGCATTTGGTCTTTACCTAACTCTCATTGTATACATAGCTTTGATAGCTATAAGTAGTCATGCAATAAACTTAGAGGAAGGGGAGATGCTACGCTCGGGCTGCTCAAAAAGCGTTACCACCAAATCAAAGAATACAACCTGCAAAATGTGCGAAAAGTTCTATGACAGCAGTATGCACAGTTGCCCGCATTGTGGACATAGACCATAAAAAACGTAGGGGCGGCTCTCAGCCGCCTTTCACCTTTTCATCACATAACAAACCTTATCAAACCCCCGCCCCAATTCCTCCGAATAAACCGTCATCTCCCGCTCATACACAAACCCACATTTCTCTATAACCCTCTTAGACTGCACATTCTCCACAAAATGGTCACAAGTTGTCATATCCACATCCATATACTTAAACACAAAAGCCGCCACAGCCCGCACAGCCTCCGCCGCCAGCCCCATCCCCCAATAATCAGGATGCAGCGCAAAACCAAAATCCACAGACACCAACTGCCTATATTTAGCATCCTTTGCAGCCCATGATTCATGCAGCCCAAAAGACCCAACAACTTTCCTGTCCGCTTGATGATATATCGCCAAGCACTCCCGTCTAAACCAATCCTTCCGCAAAAAAACCTGCGCGGCTTCTAAGCTCTCCGGTCCTTTCCACCCCGCCATCTCGCCCACTATAGGCACAGACGCAAAAGCATAATAATCCTCTAGGTCGCCATCCATCCAGGGTCGCAAAAGCAGCCTCTCGGTCGGTATCTGTATAGTCCTTACATCTATCTCCATGTCAATACCCTATTTTCCCCATGCTATCATCGTCCGTTATCCAGTCTTCAACACGCGCCACGCGATACTCCGTAGGCGTGTTGCGGTACACCACCGTCTCTATCCCCGCATTTATCATCAGTTTCTTGCACATCTGGCAAGAATCAATATTCTCCGCAAGTTCACCCGTAGCACCATCTATACAAGCCTGATAAAGGGTAGCACCAAGCATAAGCTCCCTCGGCGCGGCTATTATCGCATTCGCCTCCGAATGCACGGCACGGCACATCTCATACCGCTCCCCACGCGGTATATTCATCTTCTCACGCAAACAGTACCCAAGGTCACAACAATTCTCACGCCCACGCGGCGCACCACAATAACCAGTGGACACTATCACATCATTTTTCACAATAATAGCCCCATACATGCGCCGCAAACATGTGCTGCGCGATGCCACAGTCTGCGCTATATCCAAATAATAATTCGTCTTACTTATCCGCTCCATAGCTTATCCCCAGTCTCTTAATTTTTCGGAACTTGCCCTCTCAACTGATTTATCCTCACCTGTTCCACATCCCCATCATTATAATGCATAACCATAGGCTCGCGGCTAACTAACACCCCTTTATAATACACCAACCCATCTCGCCATTTCCCCTGAAGCTCCATGTTGTCAAGAACCTCTTCTATCTCAACAATATGCCCCCTAGGAACCACATCCAAATGCCCATCAAGAAAATTCACCTTCACCTGCTCGCCAAGGTCTTCCAAAATCACAACAGGATAATAATGACCAGTGCTTTTCCAATTAGCAAAATACAACTGATGAACCTGTATATCCTCCGCACTAATAATATTTACCTCATTTTCCACAATATCATCCATGCCCGCATAAAACCGTATAGCAGTTTGGTCACTATCCGCCCATGCTGCTTTCTGCTGGTTTACTAGCTGTTTTGCCCTGCGTGTAGTGGTTTCCCCGATTATTTTATTATACGAATCATGCATAGTCACTTTATTTCTCATAAAATTCACTCCCCTTCTTGCTTCATTTCATTATATCACACACAATATTTTCAGGAAATACTTTGTTTGGAAAAAATTCATCATCATATAAATTTCACGTATGCAAAAGATAGTTCCGAAGAAAGAAGGAGATGCATATGTGTGACAGAAATCTATGTAAAACCAAAGAAAAAAGCGGCAATTGTGGGTCAAAAATATGTAACTGTAAAGGATATAGCAGATGTCTTTGCGGCAGATAATATTCAAAAACGAGCAGAAAATGTACACTTGTTAGCCACAGGCGGCAAAGATGGTGTTCATTTGGTGTCCATTATAGACATTGTAAAAGCCATTTCCGCCGCATTGCCCGAGCATAGCATCATCAATGTGGGCGAAACGGACACAATGGTAAGCGTAAAAGCCATTCCGCCAAAAAAGCGCAAAATAACAAGATGGCTAAAGGTAGCTTTGGTATCATTAATTCTCTTTACAGGCGCAACCACAGCCATCATGACTTTTCATACAGATTCACAAATGGGTACAGTTTTTCAGCGTTACCACAAAATATTTTTCGGCGAAGAGGCAGAGCATCCATATATTATTAACATCCCATACTCTATCGGACTAGCCGTAGGGATTGTAGTATTTTTTAACCATTTCACAGGCAAACGCATAACAAAACAACCCACGCCCATAGAGGTGGAAATGGCAACATACGAAAAAGATGTGGAAGATGCCGTAATAGACAGCCTAAGCCTACAAAAGGAGAAAGAAAAATGATTTTTCCGTGGATTTTAGCGGCTTTCGTGGGTCTAGCAAGCGGAGCTGTGGTTTCTGGCGCGGTATTCGCCTTTATAGCCGCCATAGGCGTTGTGCCGCGCATGGCAAAACGCACAGCCACAGAAGAAAGCATAATCATATACGAAGAAGCGATAATATGGGGCGGCATACTAGGCGCGACCACGCTCATTTTTAACTACAGCCTGCCCATAACCCCAGTCATAGTCATTTTTCTTAGTTTGCTGGCAGGTATGTTCTTCGGTGTGCTAGCCATGAGCCTAGCAGAGGTGCTAGATGTTTTACCAATACTAGCCAGCCGCATTGCCGTCAAAGAGGGCATGTTTTACTTCGTTCTAGCCATCGCCCTAGGCAAAGCAGTAGGCTCACTTCTATACTTCATAGTTTCGGGTTTTCACACCCCAGGAGGATAAACACATGAATATGTCAAAAAAAGAATACGGCGATATGGTTAAAAAGGCTTCGCCTAATAGCAAAATTGTAGCCAACTGCATCAAAGCATTTGCCGTAGGCGGCACCATATGCACATTCGGTCAGGGACTATACGCCCTATGCGGCGCACTAGGCGCAAGCCGCGATATGCAAGGTATGCTTGTAGCCATAAGCCTAATTTTTCTAGCAGTATTGGTTACGGGATTAGGCAAATACGACGATTTAGTAAAATTTGCAGGAGCTGGCGCAGGTGTACCTATCACAGGCTTTGCAAATGCCGTAGCCGCTCCAGCCATTGAGTTCAAAAAAGAAGGCTACATCATGGGCGTTGGTGCAAAAATGTTTCTTATAGCTGGTCCTGTTATCGTTTACGGCACATTATCATCAATGATTGTAGGTCTGATTTATTATTTTGTGAGGTGACATAAATGCCAAAAAGACATGGCGCACAAACAGTGCTTTTTAGCAATCCCGTAGGCATAACAGCCGCGGCAAGCATAGTAGGTCCAAAAGAGGGCGAAGGCCCACTGGCTGCACGCTTTGACCGCATAATACAGGACCCAATGTTCGGTACAGAAAGCTGGGAAAAAGCCGAAAGCGAATTTGTAAAAACAGCCGCCGAAATGGCAGCAGAAAAAGCGCGCCTATCCATGGATAACCTAGACTACATCATAGCGGGCGACCTTCTAAACCAAAGCACAGGCAGCATCTTTGGGCTGCGCGAAACCATGCGCCCATATCTGGGCATTTTCGGCGCATGTTCCGCCATGGGCGAGGGCATGTCCATAGGCGGTATGCTAATAGATGGCGGCTTTGCCTCAAATGTGCTATGCCTAGCCTCCAGCCACTTTTGCTCCGCAGAAAAGCAGTTCCGCTTTCCACTAGAATTTGGCTCACAAAGACCACCCACATCCACTTGGACAGTAACGGGCGCGGCAGGCGTAGTATTAAACAATGCCGCAAGCGGTCAAGCCATCACGGGCTGCACAACAGGCAAAATGATAGACATGGGCGTAACAGATGCCCACAACATGGGTGCAGCAATGGCGGGTGCCGCGGCAGACACCATAGTAACACATCTTAACGACACCGCCCGCAAGCCAGATTATTACGACCTAATAATAACAGGCGACCTAGGCTACGTGGGCAAAGAACTACTACTAGAACTAACCAAAAAACAAGGACATAACATAGCCGCAAACCATAAAGACTGCGGCATAGAAATTTTCGATAAAGACACACAAGACACCCACAGCGGCGGTAGCGGCTGTGCTTGCTCTGGCGTAGTATTCGCCTCACATTTCCTAGAAAAAATGAAAAGCGGCGAACTCAACAAAATCCTCTTCATACCCACAGGCGCGCTAATGTCACCAACAACAGTACAACAAGGCGAAAGCATACCAAGCATAGCCCACGCCGTAATCATAGAAAATATCCAAAAGGGGTAATGTTATGGACTATATTAAAGCCTTCATAATAGGCGGCGCAATTTGCATCCTAGGTCAAATCCTAATAGACAAAACAAAACTAACCTCCGCCCGCATCCTAGTAGCCTTCGTTGTACTAGGCGTATTCCTCGGCGGCATAGGTCTCTACCAGCCCCTCGTAGACTTCGCAGGTGCTGGCGCATCCGTACCCCTGCCTGGCTTTGGCAACCTCCTAGCCAGAGGCGTAATGGAAGAAGTAGACCGAATGGGCTTCATCGGCATACTAACAGGCGGCCTAAGAGCCTCCGCAGCAGGGATAATGGCGGCGGTGCTGTTTTCTTTTGTAGCCGCGCTCGTTTTTGAGCCAAAGGCGAAATAAATACAAAATGCAAGTGTCATCTTAGACACCTGCATTTTTTATGGAGCTACTCCATCTCACCCTTTGCCTTCTCTAAAACTTCTTTTCTTTTCATAAACGCATCCATAATTTTCGCCGTATCAGTAACTAGAATCGCATATTGAGAGCCAGTCGCATTTATGTATAGTAATTTTCTTCAGCAGATAATAAGGTTATTTGGTCATACGCAAACGAAAAGCATGACGAACTATAATTCAGTGTCTTAAAAATAGGCAGGAGCTATGCGCCAGCCCCTGCCTATCAATATAAACCGTCTCATTTTAAACCCGATAAAGCCCCCTAGCATTAGCATTCGTCGCCTCCGCCACCTCTTCCTCATAAACACCCTTAATCTCAGCAATAGCCTCCACAGTCAGTCTCAGTAGCCCCGAATCATTCCGCTTGCCCCTAAAAGGCTCAGGCGTAAGATACGGGCAATCAGTTTCAATAAGCATATGCGATAGAGGCAATTTCTTAACCACCTCCACCAGATTTCTGCCACGCTCAGAACGATGCGTCACCAAGCCCGTCACGCTAACAAGATAGCCCATATCCACATAATCCAAAGCCATTTTCGGCGGTCCAAGATAACAATGCATCATCCCTTTGCCCCCACCATAATCAGGCATATCCGTTTTCCTAATAATATCAAAAGATTCTTGGTCAGCATTGCCAGAATGTATAACAGGCGGCAAACCAACCCTCCGCGCCACCTCAAGGTCTTTGCTAAACCAAAACGACTCCTTCTCTATCTCCGCAGGCGTTTTATCCTTTCGGCGAAAATCTATATAACATTCGCCATACGCAACAATCTTTTTATTCTCCCTGCAAAGCTTCTTTAGCTTTTCCACGCTCTCATCAACCAATTGATTAATCAAAACCTCGCTCGCCCCGATATCAAACCCTTTTTTGTCATAATCTTTGCCATAATGAGCAAAATCATTAATACACATATAATAAAAAGGATACTTCCTCGCCAGCGACAAGCCAAAATTCATCTCCTTTGCCCCAAAGCAATCAACAACATACTCCACACCATCCCTTTGCATCTCCACAAAAAGCTCATGCCTATCCCTACTAAATTTCCTATCCGTATAATGCGAATGCGCATCAAAATATTTCATAATCTTAATTCCTCCTTAATCACCTATCTCAAGAAGCAATTATAGCACGGTTTGTCAATATCATTCAAGCCAAACCTCTATATGTAAGACAAACTTAAAGCAAATGTAATTAAAACAAAGTATAAAATGCAATTCTCTACAGCATGAAACATTTCATTTTAATATAAACTAATATTCATTAAAATTTTTCCACTTCGGGTATTGACATGCCTTATTTTTCTTTGCTATATTAATGAAGGCATTATTAAGAGTTGAAAAAAGTAAATATTATGAAAAAGCGTATTTTGTTAGCTTTTATGGCTGTTATGGTTATGATTTTTTATAGCAGCCTTGCATTAACGGCGGGTACATATGATGCAGGGCCATCAGATTTGATTCCCGAATGTTGCGTAGAGATGGATTTTGACAGTGAAGCCAATTTCTTTGATGAAGAAAATATCGGGATACGCGGCTCATGCTGTGGTTGTGGCTGCTGGAGCGGTAGTTGTTGCGGGTCTTCGTCATGCGGTTTGTGTCACCGCCCATCTCCGCCGCCAGAACCGCCTAGATGCCCTTGCGGCACCGGCAATCCTATGATGTGTTGGCCAGGAGGTTCTTTTTGGTGTTCACTTAATGGTATTTGGGGCGGAACACCCTGCCGTTGCTAATAACCTGACCAAAAGTACATAATTCGAACTTATACTTAGTAAAATTTATGGCTGTAGGTCGAAAAGGCTAGCTGGCTGAATTATGAGCTATGAATCAGCAGATTTAAAGTTTAATCCATGCTAAAGTTGCCTTTTCGACCTGTTGCCGAATTTATAATTTCGATAATGCGCATGTATGGATTTTCAATAATGGAGGTAATGACAATGAGCAAAATACTTCGACTAATTTTGTTAACTGGTTTGTGTCTTTTCATATTAACTGCCTGCGGGGTGGACACGGGAGAACTTGTCTTGCCTGAGTTTTTTCAAGCTCAAAGTCATGAAGAACTATTTGATATGATGAGTGAGGCTGATGAAAATGCAGATAATTTATTGTACGATGAAGTATATTTGCTATTTAACATGCCCGGCAGAGCCATCGAAGAATATTTGGAAGACTTTGATTTTTTGACTAGCTTGGCAGATGAATATCTAACATCCGATTTAGAACTTATCCCTAAATAACATAACACTTCCTAAAAGCTATAAAAGCACAAACAAACATTAATAACCCCATGAAGGTTGAATCCTTCTTTTCATAGCGAACAAGAAGTTTTCTGAACTTGT
>Ga0131853_10003186_pt1 | contig 29431 bp, 28 predicted proteins | sample TergutLab28metaG_FD_92764 | JGI IMG/M metagenome (GOLD analysis project Ga0131853, IMG submission 92764) | Labiotermes labralis P1 segment gut microbial communities from Petit-Saut dam, French Guiana - Lab288 P1 (version 2) (version 2) | ecosystem: Host-associated > Arthropoda: Insects >... | reverse complement strand
ACATTAAAACATTAAAAACGCTCCGACATGTTTTGGCCCTAGGACCATCATCAGGGAGCTGTATCGTCCTTGCTAAAGTTACACTATTAAAAGTCATATTAATTTCACTATTCCAGTTGGTTTTGTGGCAGCATGCCGTGTTGTGTTGTGTTGCCAAGATTGCCCTGTTATGGATGTGCGTTCTGTGTTTCGTGTCATGGCGTGATACTGACCACTAAACACAGAACACATATCCATAACAGGGCACTCTTGGCAGCACAACACAACATGGCATGCTGCCACAAAACCAATTGGAATAGTGAAATTAATATGACTTTGAATAGTGTAACTTTAGCAAGGACGATATAGCTCCCTGATGATGGTCCTAGGACCGAAACATGTCGGAGCGTTTTTAATGTTTTAATGTGTAAATTTTACAAATTTATAGAAGTGCAGTGGTTGGTAAAATAATTGAGTGACTTGACAACATGTACAGTATAACAACGAAAATAAATGAAGTATATCTTCGCTCATTCTTTAACTACGCAATAAATATAATTTTTGCAAGCTGCACGGGCTGGCTGCTTTACTCCCAGGAAAGAACCCAGTGAATAAGAGTCTTTAAGAGTCTGGATGATGTAGCTAGCTGTGTTCTTTATTTTTCATCAGTCAGTACATTCTGGCATGTGTTCTACTGCCAGCTGAAGTACTGAGTGTTCACAAAATCTGACAGGTTTCTGGGTATCCATTCCCGCAATAAACTTTGGAAATTCAATGTGATGTGGCTTCCATTTCAAAGCAGAGTTTTATTGCTGACTTACAAACAGCAGGCTTGGTGTTCAGTGAGAAGGTATGATAGCACATATAGAAGGGGCCAAAAGTTGCTTCGCACCTTTGCAGCATTCATCAGGACACATCCCTCAGACTGAATTGTTAATGCATTTTTTCAAAAAGATAAAGCATGTATGTGCATCTGTACAAGCACATGGGTGGCCCTTTCTAACATTTGTCTAACTACAGTAAATATGACAAATGTATTCTATTGTAAAATATCGGAATATGCTGTGGGGGCAGGGATGGGATTGATCTGGCTCAGGATAGGGGCAGGTGGTGGGCACTTGTGAATGCAGTAATGAACCTTCGGGTTCCATAAAATGTGAGGAATTTCTTAATTAGTTGAGAGCTGGTTTGCTCTGCTACATGGAGTAAGAATTATCCTAATATGCGCTTTGTCCACAGTAGGTACAGTTACTTTTGACTCACCCTGTGTAAGAGGTGTAGGCAGTTGACAAACTTGTTTCACATAGAGCACATAGTATTTAGACTAACTGAAGGAAGGTGAGAGTTACTAATAGTCAGTGTTTATCTTTTCTGGGTATTGGACTGTTACACACATCTCCCTTCACCACTGCTAGAATGTTTGAGTTACAATGAACTAAACCCAAAATGTCTTTATACTGATATAAAAACAAAAAAAAAGTTTTTAATTTTATTTAGTTGTTATTTGTCTCAAATTTCTTGATCAGAAATGCCTTCTTCAATTATTTTTTAATTGCGAGAACTCTTGTGGGTTTTCTGGCCCTTCATATTCACTAAAAAATATAATATTTGATAGCCATGCTGGTTTGGTTAGCACTGTCTTGTATTGAAGTCTGCTTCTTTACTGAGAACAGCCATATAAGCTTGACAAAGAGAGAGCTATAACAGCCACAACTGCATGCTCTCAGGATAGCCAGATTATATCATGTGTGACCTCCCTAAGTAAAACCAGGGCTTCAAACCCAAAACATAAGTAGAACAAACTGAAGTGATTGCATCTTCTACAAATTTGTTTTAGGTATGTAGGAACTAGCAATACTTACTGCATTTTTTAAGACACATGGAACTGTCTCCATCTTACTTTACACAAAATTTCAATGGCTAGTGAAAAGCATGTCATACATGGAGGCTGACTCTTGCCATTTAAAACCCAGTGCTGTAAGGTTAAGTTACTTCAGTATTGAATTTCTTCTTCCTGCCCAGAAACACTTGATTTTAAGCTCTGTGTAATGTAGTAAGCTGTTTTGTTGCATAGATACAATGATTCATATTTGGAATATCTTTCTATGGTTTGTCCCTTTTTTTTATACTGTGTAATACAGGTAGTGGTTATTTAAATGTACATTCTTTGCTGCATGTAAATCTATTCTAGTTATATTTCAAAGTAAAGTAGAGAGTCTTAAGTAGGAATGTGAAAGTACATACTGAATTTTATTAATCCACACAGTGCAGTGCACGTTTCTGTAGTGTACACGGTGGTTGTGTAGTTGCAGGAAACTTGAATTTTGTAGCTGAGTGTAGATGTATTTTTGATGGCACAGTATTGACTCTCATTCCCATTTCCTGTCCCTTTGTCCTCAGCTTCTGGATCAAGCTGCTCCTGGCCAGGTCGCAGGATTGGTCCGTTCTGAACACCAGCACAAAGAGTAACTATTTATTTTTTTATTTTATTATTAATTTAGTATTAATTCATATTGTTCCCAAAGGGTGTGGGATATTTTTGTAGGTGCTTCACTCCACAGTATTCATATTTTTACATGGCATGTGTGTATGGCTTTTCAGCTTCACTTATTATGTTTGCACCTGTTCATTGCATACACAAATGAAAAGGGAAGTTAACATACTGACAGTACTTCAGCAATTGCAGCTACAGTATGTTTCTTTAATCCCTGGCTTCATATGTGATAAAAGCTCCTGCAATAGCTGTTATGCCGAGACTGGAGATTACAGGTATGGTTTTGTATCAGTATTGTTAGGTCTGTGTGGAAAAATGCTTTGGGTTAGCATAGTTAGTATAGTGAGTTCCTGTGGGCTGGACAGTTCAGGGTTTGAACCCTGATGAGAACAAGATTTTCCACACCTGTCCAGAGTGGCCCTGGGGCCCATTAAGTCTCCTGTGCAGTGGGTACCAGGCCTCTTTGTCAGGCTAATGCCTCTGCTCCTGCTCTGTGCTTTCATGACATGCAGGGTGACCTTCATCCTATTTTTTTACCAAATGGAAAACTTGTGTTATTGAAGGACTGTTAAAATACAACATGTATGCACAGTTGAGGGCTGTTATTTATAAAAGGAATCTAGCAGTGCAATTTCAAGTAAGCGTTTGTTTTTGTAGGTCTTAATTGTATTTTGATTATGGGTTATCTGTTGACATGTCAGCAATGAAAAGAGTTGAATGCGAAGTACATGCTGTAAAAGAGTTGCAACTGCATCTGAAGACCACTGAAATGGTCTCACATGGGGGAGGTGATGTGGTGAAATAGTTGTTACAAACCATAAACAGAGCTGCTGCTAATGGAAAATTTTTGCCTTTTATTTAATCATGTAACTGCTCCAGTCTGAGGTGCCAGCACAATATCTGCCACTGTTTTCACGTGAATGAATGTGGAATGTTCAATAAGGAAGGTTCGCTATAACATAAATATTAAATCATATGTAATTAAAATGTTACATGTATTATATTTATTCCATTGAACTATAATTTTTCATAATCATCTCTAAGCACGTTGATGAATGCCAACTTGGCATGAGTTTAAAAATTCCATTGTGGTTGAAATGATATTCTTGTGTATGGAACCATTCATGAACAGCTACATACAATTAGTTGTTGTTGTAGAATATTGACCACTTAAGTGTTGTACCAGCAGCCAAAATAAATGACCTGTTCCAAGGTGTGATTATTATTATTATTGTAGTCATTTAACTAAGAATTTTGAGCCATTGAAGTGCCACTTTGGATGTTGCCAGTTCCACAGTAATGGTGAAGTGTAAAGGCTGTTGGTGAATTGTTGTGAACATGGCTAATAATGAGTGGGGGGGAGGCAGAATTTACAATTTACAGTGCCTCTCTCTCTTTATGAACACGTGCCTCATGCTTCTATCTCTAGGTCACCCAAATAATCATTTATAAAATGTTTGTTTTTTTATTTGCCTGCCTTTGCACCCCCCAATTTACAGAATGTGTTTGTGAATACAAGATCCAGATTTCTACTGTGATGGAAGTTTTTAAACTTGTGCCATAGATTAGCCAAATGCTTCAGGGTGTTCTGGAATTATATATAATAGTGATGCAACTGCACTGTAAAAGATGAGATACATTTAAAATTGTAATGGCATCTCACTTAAATTTTTATGACCTAGGAGACCATGCTTATTGAACGGCCTTGTATCTTCAAACTGTTTTGCATAATGTGAAGGGAGTTTTTTTTTGTCTCTTGGTACTTTGAAGGGTGGTTTATTCCATGGTATTGTCAGTAACTTGGGACTGTGTAGGGTTGAGTGGTAGGTTGATTAATGAATAATGAATTTTGGATTCAGAAGAAAATGGTCTTGGCCCCAAGATACTTAACCTGACTGGTATGGAGGGACTGAGGAAAACCACAAACCTAGAACATTGCAACTAAACAGTTTGTTTTGTATGGTAGTGAAAGCCTCCCCCCCACTGGATGAAGTTATGAGGTTCTTTTCGCTTAAAGGGACAGAAATGTTCCCACAGAAGTCATGAGAAAGCAGAATATGTTGATTGTGAGTAAAGGCACTTCCATGGCTTGGAAATCCATCATGCTAGCAGTAATTTTGAAGAGCTTTGCAAAATGTGCCTTTGGCGCTGCTAGCTCAGTCAACAACAGTGATGACAAAGAATACGAATATGTGGAACTGCAACGCCATATTGATTTCCCAAGTGCTCTTGTTAAGATTCTTGGTGTCAACAAATCATCCTCTACCACTGACAATCGAGGCCTTGGCTTGGTTAATGTGATAGGCAGGGAAGACAAAACTGAGGAAACATGGCCGCTCCCCTCATTCATTTCTCTCACAGAGATGCCCTAATGGCATTGTTGGTACTGGACTTAATGACAAGTTTATGTGACACAGGCGACAAAGTTATTTAAGCCATGGATAAACTGCAAATTTCTGTGTCTACGGTATATAAAAACAGTCAAACGAATTTTAGGTGACTTCTGTTTTAGGAGTGGGCTGGGTAGTGTAGTCGGTATAGCGACTGGCTACGGGCTGAATGGTCCGGGTATCAAATTCCGGTGGGGGCGAGATTTTCCACACCTGTCCAGACCGGCCTTGGAGCCCACCCAGCCTCTTATACAATGGGTACCAGGTCTTTCCTGGGGGTGGAGGCGGCCGGTGCGTGGGGCTGACCCCCCCCACCCCCGTCTAGTGTCGAGGTCCTAGAAAGAGTAGAGCTGTACCTCTACTCACCCTAAGGGTCTTCATGGCCTATAAAAAGGGTGAAACCTGTTTTAAGAAACAATGATCACAGAACTGAGTGTGACATGTGAAGATTTCTAGTGGGCTTGTTTCCTATATGTAAAATGTATTATATTGCATTGTAGGCATATAAAGAGCAAATGAGTTTGTAATGATGCTACTACATAAAAGAAACATAGGTTACATAGTCACTCTGGGGTATGATTGAACCTTATAGCAGTTAAGTGTTCATTGGAAATACCGGATCCTTCAGATTTGTCCCTGAGCACCTTGAATGAATGAGGTTTTACAGTATTTTCTTTGTAATGTTCCTAAGGTATATAAGGTTTGTATTGACTACAGTACTCTTGAACTGAATAATCTTTCAAATTTGTGAGTTGCCTCCCCCCAAACCACAGGTGATATGAACTGCATGGAAATTACTATCCACATTAACTTTATGCAAAAAGCTTGTATGATATACAGAACGTACCATTAGTGAGTAGTTGTACATTTCAATATTACTCTCTTGTATACTTGTATACTGTTCATTTTTGGTATTTTAATTTTTTAGTTACTCTGAACTGCAGTGTTAATTCAACCGCCTATGGTAATTACATGTTATGGTTGTTTTGTTTTGTTTAGTGACAGCAGTGGCAGCGAGCCGGACGATGTCGATACAACGGTTCTGGCTCGAGGTTATCGTTTCCTAGGACGAGTGTTGCGAGCATCTCTTCCCATACAGGCACTCATGTTGCTTCTCCTGGGAGTGGCAGCCCTCGTTCCGACAGGGGAGGAAGACTACTCCTGCATTCTGAGCAACAACTTTGCTCGCAGCCTCGAGCCTATGTTACGTTATCCAAATGGCCCACCTCCTATATAAAGTTGAGTACTTGCAATATTTATGGTCACACTCCCATATTGAATAACATTTATATTTGTCAAAAATCTCAGGAATTTTCAAGTCTAGTTCTTACCAGGAATCAGTCTGCTCATAGTAACACATACCAGCAAGAACTTTGGTTTCAGCAGAGTACATATTTACATATAGTTTGGAGGAAGTACATAAGTTCCAAGCAACATTGCTGTGAAAACAAAACAAATTCCAAATTGGACCAGTACATGCATTAATTTTGTTTCATTAAGGAAGGAACTGCAATTCAGTCTGAAGAATGAATACTTACGTTCACACTTTCTCACTTGTTTTTTAACCAAGCCTGACTTACATAGCTAGAGTGCGTTCTGGCTGTATAACCTGTGATGTCTACAGTCTGGAAATTGCAGATCTTACTAAAGGGCATTCACATTTCTTTACAAGACTACGCTAATACTAATTGAAGATTACTACCTCTGTGATAACTTCTGCTTGATTTTCCAACTGGAAGTATCAAATGTAATTTTGAGACAATTATGTAAGGAGTGTTTGAGTACAGAAAATTAACTTAATACATGAGTTGTGAAAGAGTACTTAACTTATCAACATGTTGCAGACTGTAGTCGTCAACTTAAATGTTGACAGAGGAGATGAAACATAAACTTACACCGTGATAAACCATTTCCTGTATGCATTTATGTTACACTAAGATTTCCAAATAGGTTTATGAACTTATTTTTAATCCATAATGTTATGAACCTTCTTCTTTGCATACCATGTGGCTCTGATGGTCAGCAGCCTTGCTTCACCTTATGTGGTTTAGAAAGGCTGTTGGTTATGCCCAAAAACATGTGTTATGCTTATTATCTGAAGTAGCCACACAAGTTTCCAAGAAAGTAAAAGACCATCTATTTATAGGTGGCAAACATTGTATGGATACCAAGAGAGTGAAGGGGCACGAGTGATATTTTTAAGTGTTAAGAATGCATTATATTGTACGGAAGTATGTATATATGACACAGTGACAAAAGACGTGCAACATAGATTTTTAAATATTATGTGTAAATTTAATAAATTGTGAAATTTCTTCGCTTAATAATGGTAATCTCTGTCTATATGAGGGGAAATTGTTAAACAGGTTTAATTTTTTTAAGCTTCAGGTAACACACAAAGAAGGATGACCGTGTTCCAGATTGGTTTATAGTCCGAAGTAACATGCATTCAAATCTCCAAAGGACAGAGGAGTGGAACACTGTGTCCATTAAGGGATTTGTAATGCCCTGTTCTTCAAATCACCTTTGTCATTTAATCTTGTGTAGTCACAGACTTATATTCCATGGAAGCTCTCCAGCATGGGATATGCCAGTTTTGTGGCTATATGAGAAGTTGAAAGTGAAGAGTATAATCAAAATTTGATCAGTCTGGAAAGTATATTGCACATTATTATTTTTTATTTTAATTTTATTTTATTTTTTGTTGACTTGAGATAGATAGATATGGTGTGTGTCCAAAAATTTATGGAACTGTTATGAAGTTTCCTGATTTCCAAGTGGTGCTATGCATAGCTTAATATGGCTAAATACATTGTTTTCCTCAGGATGCTGTAATTTAAAATGGTGGCTGGTGTGGATATGAACGAAGGTGTATAGTGTACTAAATACTAGCAAATATGTAAAAATAAAATGGAACAGTTTGCCTATGGGACAAGATGAGAAGAGTTTCAAATGAGATGCTAGCATTTATGCTTGTTCTTTAACTTAATTGAAATTGGAAGCATGATTCAAGTTTAGTGTGTTGTTTGTTGATACTGAGAGCCAGAAACCAATCTGTCATGTTTGCCTTCTTTCAGAATTAATGGAATGTTAATTAAAATTACCCGTTAATGTTTTAATATTACTGTTGCATATTAATCTTACATATGTCCTAATTAGTTCCTCTCAGCCTATACTGTTACCCAGCTTCATTGTTAATACAACATTTGGTATGCTTACGAAGAAGCTAAAATTCATAGTGAATATGAGCTCTTAAAAATACTATCCCAAACCATGTCATGGATGGCTCCATTATATATTATCATATGCTTTATACCAGTGGCATCTTGTAGTTGTATTTTTATAAGGAAAGAGCTAGTGGGTGTGTGGTATTTAAATTTAAAAACAATAAAGATGTTGAATTTAAAATAGTGTTTCTGCTGTGTTTCCTTACCCATCTTGGATTGTGTTAAGAGGTTATGTTGGCAACTTTAAAAGCTCACAAGCTTTTGAATGAGCAGTCAAAGCCTGCTTCAAGAAAAGTGCTTCACTATTACAAAATTAACATGTTTATATTTACCAGTTATCATTAATCTGGGTTGATATTATGAAATGTGTTTTGTTGCTTGTGAGTCTATTCATGCTGTTGAGTCTTTAGGGCTGGTTTGTATTGGGAAGGGAGGTTGGAGGGTAATACAGTGGCAAATGGAAGGGAAATATTCTGAGCATTGTCATTGCCCACCATTAGTACAAGCCTCTTGGCATGATGTCAGTATGGATGTTCCCAACCATTTTCCTCAGTGATGTGACAACCAGCAAGTTAGCTGGTTTGCTGTCTGTCCGTGAGGTGCCCAGTTCGAATCTCAGGCAGGACACAAACTACCAAGTGTGAAGGTTTTGTTGAATATCTCAGTTCCTCGAGGGAAATGCAGAGAGATTACCTTAAACTGGGCCTTGGCCACATCCTTCCACACACCCTTTACAGTTTTTTTTAAATTTTTTCCAGTTATTTGATATACTTGCTGCCAGCTTCATTAAATAAATATATGTAATGTGACTAGATAGGTCTGAAGTTGCAAGGTTTGTAAGCCTTCAGTGTCTAGTTTGGATCTCAGGCTGAGCATATAAAAGATGAGACAGTAAACTGGTTATACGGCATTGATCTGGCTGAAGCAATGATACCCGTTTTGAAGTGATTCATGACCATGCACTGATGGTTTCTTATGAGAAATAACGAACACATGCATATATAGATACATAGATTTAATATAGTCAGCGTGGACTCCTGCGTGTTTCAGCCACCTATTTTGTCCATTTTCAGAGATGGTGTTCTTTGAAGGAATATTACATAGAATATTAAAACAGTGTAGAAGTATGAAATGTTAAGTTAGGTAAAAGTTTTAATATCTATGTTAGTATATAAAATACTTGTTAAAATTAAATGTGTTGAGTGGCCTGTTCCCCCCCTCTCTCTCTCATATTTCAGGATGGTGTTACACAGCATATGAACAGGCCATTCAACACAATTTTATCAGTATTCTATATTCTAAAATAGATTTTAAAACTTTTACCTAAAACTTAATATTTTGTACTAGTAAACTTCTGTGTAATATATCATTCAAAGAACACCTCCCTGAAGATGATCACAGTAGGTGGCCGAAACATGTAGGTGACTACGCTGAATATAATGAAACTATATATCTATGCACTGGTTGGTTATTTCTGACAGGTAATGATACCCAAATTTTATTGTTCAGTTACAATGTGTGGAGTGGATTCGCAGTTACGATACCTAATAACTGTTTGCACATAAGACCCGCATTTATTTCTGTGAGCAAGCTTGCTTGCTGGCTGGCTGGCTGACTGTTTATTGGAAGGAGTGGGAAGTAAAAGGTTGCGAATGTTTAAACGCAACAATACCTGTCAAAATCTAGCCACCACACAGGATTATTATTGTTGCAGGCTCAGAGCAGTACAGTTCACTTTTTTAGTTGTAATATCACTCCCCAGTGATGTTTTCAAATGGCAGTCTCCTAAAAGTATCCAATCAGTTACTAGTATGGTGTAATTGGTAGCAGAACATTTCTAATGTACATAAGATGCAAACTGTGTAGCTATATGTTAGCAACAATAATTATAACAATATAATATATATTCCTGGGATAATTTCATGTTAAACTGGTGAGAATATTAGAACAATTTGTTAACATTATCAGCATAAACTAGAAGCTTATCTGTACCATTTGATTTAAAGCCTTTCTGATTTACCTAAACTGTCATGGCATATTCTGTAGCAAAAATACTGCACGTAATATGGAAATACCACGATTTGTGCACGAGTTCAAGTACGTATTCGAATTTTTATGTAATTTAAATGTTGTTCCGTAAATAACCTTCTACTTTGTAATGTAAATTAGGGAAACTCAAGACTTGAGTATGAGGAGCTGAATGTAGGCAGAATATTCATGAATGAACAGCTGCCAGCTGCTAATAATTTTGTCCTAGTAAATGGAGAGGTTTTTTTAGATGATATAAAGAAAAGATTTAGCATCTTATAGTGGTGTTTTTTGGAACACACTGCTGTAAATAACCCAGAATTAATAAGGGTAAATTTCGACGGAATGGGCAAGGATGGTACTGAAATCCATATAACCAAAATGTGTTCCATCCTGTGAAATATGAAGGCCCTTTTCAACACACAAAAAGTGTCTGGAAAGCCCTATTGCCCTAGGATGGCTTCAAATTGTGATGCCTCATGCCCTCGCTGCAAACATGCCGTTCTATTTGAAGTGTTCTGTAGCAGACACAAGGAATTTGGGGGGAATGTTATGGTTTAGGGATATTCTTCAAACATTATTTACGCCTTTCGATTCACACAGGACCGAAGATAGTGTACGGGAACATATAAAAATATATGGTGACCCGTGTTCTGTAGCTGACCTGACCCTATGTATGTGCAGTTACTGCTCGCAGCAAATTCTGTGAGTGCACTGTGGCATGTAGTATAGTCTGAGCTTTGCAGGCGTTTCTGTAGGCTACAAGTCATGAAGCAAATGGATGTATGTGACTACCGTATGCATGTGCCATGTAAATCTATGGTATTTTGAAATGAAAGAATTCTTTCTTTAAATCCACGTCCTTCAATTGTGCAAAAGTACCTTATCTCAATATTAGAGAGGAAAACAAGAGTGGAGCTTAACGTCAAGACATTAAAAACAATATTGCATGTCTCCAAGGGGCTGGTGACAAAAAAGCGGTGCTCTTCGAGTTATTTATGGCGATTCTCAATTCAGTCGACCACCGTTGAAGGTCGAGGTATTCCAGGCAGCTGATGAGAAGCGTTGGCCAACAGGACGTGGCTATGATGGCCGTGTCGTTCGCGTAGAGGGCCAGCTTGACGTGGTGTGAGGGTGTGGGCATGTTGACATAGAGACTGAAAAGGACAGGGGAGATCAAACCACCCTGTGTCACCCCAGCCCCCCTGGCGCGACGAGATGACGTGGCCGTCTGGAAGGACGACGCAAACGTTCGATCTCTAAAGTATGATGAGATGGTGTGGACTAGGTAGGACGGGAAATTTAGGATCCTTAGCTTGTAGAGGAGGCCAACGATCCAAAGGGTATCGAAGCGTTCGTCACGTCGAGGAAAACGGCGCCTGTTAGCCTCTTCGCTAAAGTTCCTGATTGTTCTTTCGAGGAGGCAGGCCAACTGCAAGGACGTGCTGTGCCTGGGTAGAAACCCAAACTTCCCGTCTCGCATGAGTCTTCGCTCGCTCGCTTCATTTAAGATCCTGGTTAATAGAACCTTTACAAATAATTTACCATTCGTGTCTAACAGACAAACGGGCGGGTAGGATGAGGGCAGTGCCGGATCCTTCCACGGTATCAGGGATCGGAGCCAAACCAAGCCAAATTGCTAACTGAGGGCGGAGACTTGCGCTTCCCGCAAGTCGACGTCCAACTGTCTGTTAGCCATTCGCTGGGCTCTATAACAGACACCTTAACTCTAAGTGGGGAATATGGTTACGTTAACGATTTGAAGTCTAGTGCCTGGCTGGCACTGAACTAATTATGGTAGGGATAACTTTGGTTGGTTGGCTGTGTGGGCTTTAAGCCCAGACTGGCTCAGTCGCAAACGGTAATCCGCGTATTATGTAATTGTTTTAAGCCCGCACTCACTGCTGTAATCCACCCAAAAGGAGCAGGCAAATTTTCAAATACGCACACTTCCTATTCCTAATTGGATAGTATGTGTAGCAGGCGGATTTACACTCATTCACTTCAGCTTGGAAGCTGTACGGATTTCTCTGCGCGGTTCGCACCAGTTTGAGTGGAGGCAAAATTCGTTCTGCAACCATTCCGTGATTGAGAGTCGACAGACCAGATGAGGCTGCTGGCTGACTGCTGGTTATTGTGTCTCGAGAAAGAAGTGGTTCAGGCGAGCAGGTTACGGAGAATTAAGGTAGACAAGCAGGTTTAACGAGACCTGTGGAATCTAACTACACAGTTACAGAGAGTCTTGTGAAGAGGAGCTCCTGCCGAAGCATAATGCTGAGGTGGGAAGAACTAGCATTTGTTAAGGCTATCTCCACGCTATAACTCACTCCTGCCCTTCTCAAGGAGCTGAAGTTGGCTATGTCTCGTAGGAAGAAGAAGCCAGCGGTGCCTGCTGGAAGCCGCAGCACCACATCTGGAAGCGGGGCCAGAGCCTCCCAACAGCTCGCGGGCAAGCGCATAGCCAACGAGCTAGCAAGCTCGGGCGACTCGATGGAGCCTGCCAACTGGCGCCCAGGACCTGGTGCTGTGTCCGCGCCTCTGTGCACGATCTCGTCAGGAACGGGCGAACAAGCTGCTGTCGGAACATCCAAGAGAAGGGTGACGTACGCAGCTAAATGGACGGACTCGTCGCCCCGCTTCAACCAAGTGTGTCCTCGAAGCCCACAGCCATGGATTCGGACCCATCTAACCCGGTGTCTCAGCCGAGACAACAATAGGCGCATGTCTAGAGACATGTCCGGGCCTCTGAGCAACACGCCAGATGGCACCACTGCAAACGCCCAGACGGCCAAAACCTGCATGCCAGCAGGAGAGCGTCCTAATAAGACGCCCATTTTTATTGCACGTTTTCATGACGCCCGTTCCTTCCTGGTCTGGTTGCGGGCGTCCTGCCCTGGCCTTCTGACGGCCTAAATAAAGGGCGAGAAGTTGATGGTCGTCCCGTCAACCGCTGACGGGTTCAGAGCCTCGGTCAGCGCACTGCGGTCCATTGACGGGAAGGACGGTGTGAGTTTCCACACCACTCTCCCAGAGGACCGCCGTGCGCGGGTCCTGGTAAAGAATCTGGTTAGGGGTATGTCTGAGAGCGTCGTCCGAGAGAAGCTGGAATCCCTGAACATTTGTGTCCAGGGAGTCACGCAACTGCGATCCGGCCGTCGCGACCAGGACCCCGCCAAGGACCGCCCTCCCACCCCCACTTCATTGTATCAGTGGCGCGAGGGCCTGAGGTGACCAAGGTACGATCACTCACAGAACTCTGCGACTTGCGATTGTTGGTTGAGTCGTAGGTGGCTCCAAAGGGTCCACTGCAGTGCAAGCGCTGTCAGGGCTTTGGACACACGCAGCGTAACAGCGGTTACGTACCCCGGTTCGTCGCGTGTGTGGGCTTCCACCTCTCCAGTGGATGATCCACCCCTCGGGAACAGCTGTGTGGTACCCACACGGGGAACTACCGTGGATGTGTAAAGTTGTAAGAAGCGAGGGCGCCTCTTGCAAAACAGATGCCCGAGCGTGGCCGAAAGAGCGTCGCCACAGGCCACACTGCCACTCCGAAAGCTCAGTGGGCCGGGCACTCTGCCAAGCAGAGGCACCATCACTCCACCACCTAATCCAAATCCCTCTCCTAAACCGGTCACGGAGGTGCCCGAACAGTCTATAGCGACGAAGACGGCCTGGCCTGAGAAGCCTGTGCCCAAATACACAGCAGCCCCTAAACCGGCTACTGGGAAGTCAGAGAAGAAAGCAGCCACGAGTGTCAAACCCGCGGCCGCCAAACGCACACTACCCAGCCTGGTGGTTCCCACCCACCTTCCACCTCCCCACTCGAGGATATACCTGATCTCCTCGATCACCTTCCCCTGCAAGCATGTGTGGAGCTGACTCGTCGGCTCCTCACGCCAATCTCCTCCCTCGCCACAGGGGAGCTCGCCCGCGGGCTATCCTAAAGACCGTTATTCTCTTTGTTGCCGAATATGGCAGTACGCCCTAGGAGGGCAGCTGTGCAAAGCCCTGCGCCTCGCTTGCTGGAATGCGGACGGAGTGCGCGGCAGGAAGCTTCAACTGGAGCATTTTCTCAACCAGCACGGTGTCGATATTGTCTCTTAAGTGAGACATTCCTTAACCCTGGTCAAACCTTCAGGCTTGCCAATTATGTCTGCCACCACAGACTGAAAGCTGGGGCGGCACAGCTATCCTGGTCCACTGTGGTATAGTACAACACTCAGTGCCCGTTTCGGACCTGATCCACTTGGAGGCTACTGCCATTCAAGTCACACTGGCTGCAAACCGGAGTCAATCCTTGCGGCTTACCATTGGCCTCTCCGCCCACTGATCGGAGAGAACCTGGCCGCCTCTTTCGGCGGGGGATTGCTGGTCTTGTTCGCTGGTGATCTCAACGCCAATCAAATGGACTGGAACTCGCGGCTGAGCACGAAACGGGGAAAACTCCTACGTGATTATGCCGACGAGAACTCCTGTCTGATCTTTGGACCAGAATCCCCAACCACCAACCCATACAATTCCTCCGATACTCCCAGGAATTTCGACATCATGATAACCAATAATCTGTCATTCCCAATGTATCTGGCTTCGTGCTCTGGACTGAGCTCGGACCACATCCCGGTTCTCATTGACACTGCGTGTCGCTCATCTTTTCACCTCCCACCAGAACGCCCTAATTTCAGGCAGACTAACTGGGCCAATTTCCAGACTCATTTGGACGATATAATTCCGTTCGATCCGAAATTGCACAACCAGATTGCAATCGTCACTTGCGTTGAGAACCTCTCCGGCGCAGTTCTGAAGGCTCTGGCACACTCTACTCCCAAGCGTCGGTCGCTTGACGACCCACGGCCTCCGATACCGGCTGTCATTCAGGATGGGGTAGTCTGAAAACTGACTGCGGAGGCAGTGGCATTTCACCAGGAACCCCGCTCTGGGAGCGAAGGTCAACCGCCTGCAGAGGTCTGTGACCCGCCGGCTCAACGAGTGGTGAAACGACCAGTGGAGCGCGACATTCAAATGCCTCGATCCTGAAGATAAATCGCTGTGGAAGGTGACCAAACCTGTGATGAGAGTTCTACTCCATCTCCCCCCTTGTCACCCCGGGGGAACCGTGAGAAAGCCGAAGCCCTTGTCGACAGTCTGGATACTCAGTTTCAGCCCGTGATCGATCTTTGGGTCCCGGCAATTATTGAGATTGTTGACGTGGCGCTGAGGTCTTACTTCTTGATCCCTGCCAGCGAACCCCAATTAACTACCCGTGACGAGTTTCACGAAGCCATCAGGGGTCTCAAGCTTAGCAAGGCTCCTGGCCCGAACGGTATCCCGAAGAGGACCTTGAAACATCTTCCCAAGCGAGCGTTTTCCCTCCTCGCCCATATCTTCATTGCGGTTTTCCACACCCATCACTTTCCCCGAGCGTCGAAGCACGCAACATTGATCTATATCCTGAAACCGGGAAAGGATCCGGCACTGCCTTCTTCCTAAAGGCCCATTAGTCTCTCGGACACGATTGGTACTTTATTTGAAGCGATCCTACTAGCAGGGATCTTACATGTAGTAAGCGAACGCGGACTCATGCGAGACGAGCATTTCAGGTTTAGACTCAGACATAGCACGTGCTTGAAGCTGGCCTGCCTTTTTGAAAGAATAATCAGTAATTTCGCCGAAAAGGGACTCACCGGCACAGTTTTCCTCGACGTGGCCAAAGCCTTCGATACTGTCTGGCTCGATGGCCTCCTGTACTAGCTAACGCTCCTAAACATTCCGTCTTACATGGTCAATACAATCTCATCCTACCTGGGGGTACGATGTTCGAAGCGTCCTTTCATACGGCCACGTCTTCTCGTCGAGGCATGCGGGCTGGCGTAGATCAGGGTTGATTGATCTCCCCCGTCCTCTTCAGTCTATATATCAACGACATTCCCTCACTCTCGCACCACGTCGAGTTGGTCCTCTACACGGACGACACGGAAATCATATTCACGTCCCGCAAGCCGACGCTGCTCATCAGCTACCTGGAGTCATATCTCAACGATCTTCAACGGTAGTTGAGTGAAAGGAGAATCGCCGTTAATGTCTCTAAGAGTACCGCGATATTCTTCGCGTGTGCCGGGCGGCGCTCCATCCAGCCCCGACCAGTAACACTTTTGGGGGAACCAATGCAATGGGTCGACACAACTCGATATCTGGGGGTGACCCTAGATACACGACTCACCTGGTCGCCTCACATCGATCAGGCCAGGAAGAGGGCTGCTCAAAGGATCGGTATGTTGGGTCACCACCTTAATAGAAAGAATGATCTCTCCGTCAGGAACGGAGTCCTGCTATATAAGTGGCTCATCCGCCCTATGATGGATTATGTGTGCCCCGAGTGGAGATCCGCTGCCAGCACCCATGTCCCGAGGCTACAGGTGTTATAATCCAAGTGTCTCCGCCTGGCTACTGGTTCCCCTGGTACGTAAGTAACAGGCAGATACACGAGGATCTGGGAGTTCCGCCGTTTGCCGACCACATCAGAGCCCTGACCGAGAGTTTTGACTCAATGTTAGCTGATGTGGGGAAACCCCTAGTAAGACAATTCGGCAGATACGCTGACCGAGGGTTGACCCGTCTCCTGACGTGAAAACCAAGGGCGGCAGGGGACAGCAGGCCGTTCGAGACCATCTCCCGCGATAGCCAAGTCGACTAAACTAATCGCGTTCGGTGCTGATCAATCGAGCGCCCTTCGGTTCACCCGACTGAGGTTTTTCCGTGATTTTTCCTCACTTGCAAGGCAAATGCCAGGGTGTACGATGCAAAGTCGGGGCACGGCCCGTACTCCACTCCCTTAGGCGCGGCGGCTTCTCTTAAGCGCCTGACAAACGTCCAGTTTGCGACAGAGTCGGTCTGGGCTCTGAACCCAGACAGCCAACCAATCAAAGTTTATCCCTCCCATACTTAGTCTAGGGCAACCAAGGCCCTTGTCTTTGGCATGATCAATCAAGGCCCTCAGCCTGACTTTTAAATCGTTAGCGTAAGCTCTTCCTCTGTTACAGTTTAGGTGTCTGTTACAGAGCCCAGCGATGCGGTCAAACGCAGGAATGGCTAACAAAGAGGGGGACGTCAACTTGCTCTTTGCGCAAGTGGACGTCGCCAAGTTAAATCTTTGGTTTAGTTTGGCTTGGCTTGGCAACCAAGCGCCTTTAATTCCCTTCGTGTTCGATTTATCTTTACAAGAACTAGAGCGATAAAGACAGATGTCGATAAACAGACACAGCGAGGTGGAGTTATCAGGAAAAAGTCACTGATCTTAGGCCGAGTAATAAATACGTGCATTTTGCTAAGAAAACTGGAGATATTACGATAAAGCGACCCTTTTCAGGGCCCCAAAATCCAATTTTAAGGAGGTAGTATGTTTTTGACGTCCATACCACTTTTCAAGAAGCCGCTGTCGATCTCGAACGTTTAATGTACAAGTAAGGTACACCGTGCACGTGTATTGCGTGTGGTGAATTTACTCACCATTTCGCACGTTGTCCGGTCATTTTTGCCAGACAAATTTTATCCCATTCGAAACTGCATTCTTTTATCATGAAGCAAAAATTGCTTTCATCATAAATTCCTTTACTTCTAACCAAGGTAACCACGAATTCTAAAAATTAAATTGTTTGGCCTCAAAGATATGAGTTTTATCTTTCTGTACAATTAATACACGGTCCCAAACTCTGTGTAATACGTAAGAGACGGCAGCGTTAGAAACATGCACGAAGTAATATTGGGTTAAGCCGTTTCACAGCATCCACAATATGGTTCCAGCATTTATTAAAACAACGTACATTCTTGTAAAAACTGGCCGGTCTTTATGTGCCCTTTGTTTGAAACACTAATTGTAAAATTAAAGCAACATGAAAGGTATGGCCAATTTTTACGCCCACCAGAACTGCGTTTACGTTTTCAAAAAGAGTTCAATTTCTGAAGCTTTACTACAATTTTCAACATCCTGCCCGCATATCTCTCGCAATATTGAAGTACGCCCATATAAATATATAAAATATATTTTACTTACACTCTGTAAATAAACTGAAAGAAAATTCATGCTCATACTTCTAAGCAAGGCATTGCCCATTTATTTCTTTAGTGTAAACTACATTTCTCCGCAATTTTTTATTTTTGTAGCTAACGTATTTATTTGTCTTTGCCTTTTGATTGTTTCTTCCGAAGTGTTTATTTTCTCGGAGCATTATGCCTTTATATTTTTTAGATTTATTGTGTCACCCATGGATTTGCATCTCGTTTCCCGCTTTGGACTTGTTACGTGGCTCGTAATGAGTAATAGTGCGACATTAAAGTGCTCTAGACCAGATTCGAAGGGCAACGATTGTGCGGGGCGATATTTAATGCTGCCAAAGGTAACAGAGCCCGCAAAAGGTGGGGGATAAAAATTCACATTTAAAAGGTTTGATTTTCGCACTCATCAAATTTTAAATTACTGATCCGCACAAAAAATAAATTCAACATTTTTTTCACCTCGTAATTTCCATCCGGAGTGCTGGTTTTTGTTACTCCCATCAGATGCTTCCAACCGCCGCTACGCCAATTTTATGAGACGGCAATAATTCCGTCATACTCATTTCCTTGTTGAAATCCAAATGTTGAAATGGTGTTTGCTCAGCGGGATGGAATTGATGAATTGTGACATCACAAACAGTAAGAGTGAAAAAAAAAAATAAATAAAAATAAAATAAAAAAAATTACGGGACACTCAATGCTTGTTACCCATCTAAGAAGTATTGAACGCGTTGAAGTTCGTGAAACTACAAATATAAGCAGCCGACGGCTGCTGTAAAGCCGTTTTCCCCATTTTTTCTTCCGGAGCTGAGAAAAGCAGTGGTGGTAGCTGGCAAGAAAAAGAAGGCCCTTGAGGCCTCCAAGGCTAACGCTACGAGTGCTCAAGCGTCAGAGCGGAATCGGGAGTGAGGCTTCGACCTCCCACAATTCTCCGCAGCTCCTTATGAGCAAAAGGAAAGCTGAAGAGCTTTCCACCTTAGAAAGCCCGTCTGAGCCCACCAGCCGCCACCCTGCGCCCGAAGAGTGCGGCGACTGGCCTAAGTAATTCTTGGGTAGAGCACACTAGCACACAGCTCGCATTCCGACTATGTTTCCATTCAGAGACGAGGAAACGTGTACGTTACAGCAGGATTGTAGCCGCCACAATAGACTCAACAGAAGCTCACGGAGGCAAACGGACTCAGTGATATTCTATCCGTCTATACGTACTTCAGACATAAGTTGTTGCAGTAGATATTTTAAATTTAATTATGTTATCTTCATGGTTACACCGTGCATCATTGATATCAAATGCTTTATTGTCCAAATAATGCACTCAGTTATATAAAACCATTAAATTGTTAACAAACAAACTTACAAAAGCCGCTCCAACATATTTCAGTTCACGCAGTAAACTTCATCAGGTAGCTACAGCCAGTGTTTAGCTGAAATTACAAGTCTTGTTGAAATATGCGTGTCGGTACAGATGTTGTCAATGTTATGGCGGCATATTCTGACTGTAATAAAAGGATCAAGCTTTGCGTGTGTATGGTTCACTGTGCAAAGGAGTGCGTGTGGTTCATTGTGCAAAGGAGTACTGTGTATGATTCACTGTGCAAAGGAGTGCGCGTGTATGGTTCACTGTGCAAAGGAGTGCGTGTGTGGTTCACTGTGCAAAGGAGTGCGCGTGTATGATTCACTGTGCAAAGGAATGCGTGTGTATGGTTCACTGTGCAAAGGAGTACTGTGTGTGTGGCTCAGTGTGCAAAGGAGTACTGTGTGTGTGGTTCACTGTGCAAAGGAGTAATGTGTGTGTGGTTCATTGTGCAAAGGAGTACTGTGTATGGTTCACTGAGCAAAGGAGTACTGTGTATGGTTCACTGCGCAAAGGAGTGAGTGTGTGTGGTTCACTGTGCAACTGAGTACTGTGTATGGTTCACTGTACAAAGGAGTACTGTGTGTGGTTCACTGTGCAAAGGAGTGCGCGTGTATGGTTTACTGTGCAAAGGAGTACTGTGTGTGGTTCACTGTGCAAAGGAGTGTGCGTGTATGATTCACTGTGCAAAGGAGTACTGTGTGTGTGGTTCACTGTGCAAAGGAGTACTGTGTGTGGTTCACTGTGCAAAGGAGTGCGTGTGTATGGTTCACTGTGCAAAGGAGTACTGTGTATGGTTGACTGTGCAAAGGAGTACTGTGTGTGGTTCACTGTGTAAAGGAGTACTGTGTATGGTTCACTGTGCAAAGGAGTACTGTGTATGGTTCACTGTGCAAACGAGTACTCTGTGTGGTTCACTTTGCAAAGGAGTGCGCGTGTATGATTCGCTGTGCAAAGGAGTACTGTGTGTGGTTCACTGTGCAAAGGAGTGCGTGTGTATGGTTCACTGTGCAAAGGAGTACTGTGTATGGTTCACTGTGCAAAGGAGTGCGCGTGTATGGTTAACTGTGCAAAGGAGTACTGTGTGTGTGGTTCACTGTGCAAAGGAGTACTGTGTGTGTGGTTCACTGTGCAAAGGAGTACTCTGTGTGTGGTTCACTGTGCAAAGGAGTACTGTGTATGGTTCACTGAGCAAAGGAGTACTGTGTGTGTGGTTCACTGTTGAAAGGAGTGCGTGTGTATATTCACTGTGCAAAGGAGTGCGCGTGTATGGTTCACTGTGCAAAGGAGTGCGCGTGTATGATTCACTGTGCAAAGGAGTACTGTGTGTGTGGTTCACTGTGTAAAGGAGTGCGTGTGTATGGTTCACTGTGCAAAGGAGTACTGTGTATGGTTCACTGTGCAAAGGAGTGCGTGTGTGTGGTTCACTGTGCAAAGGAGTACTGTGTATGATTCACTGAGCAAAGGAGTACTGTGTGTGTGGTTCACTGTGCAAAGGAGTACTGTGTGTGTGGTTCACCGTGCAAAGGTGTACTGTGTGTGTGGTTCACTGTGCAAAGGAGTACTGTGTGTGTGGTTCACTGTGCAAAGAAATACTGTGTATGGTTCACTGTGCAAAGGAGTACTGTGTGTGTGGTTCACTGTGCAAAGAAATACTGTGTATGGTTCACTGTGCAAAGGAGTGCGTGTGTGTGGTTCACTGTGCAACGGAGTACTGTGTATGGTTGACTGTACAAAGGAGTACTGTGTATGGTTCAATGTGCAAAGGAGTTCGCGTGTATGATTCACTGTGCAAAGGAGTATTGTGTGTGGTTCCCTGTGCAAAGGAGTGCGTGTGTATGGTTCACTGTGCAAAAGAATACTGTGTATGGTTCACTGTGCAAAGGAGTACTGTGTGTGTGGTTCACTGTGCAATGGAGTACTGTGTGTATGGTTCACTGTGTAAAGGAGTACTGTGTATGGTTCACTGTGCAAAGGAGTACTGTGTATGGTTCACTGTGCAAAGGAGTACTTTGTATGGTTCACTATGCAAAGGAGTACTGTTTGTGGTTCACTGTGCAAAGGAGTGCGTGTGTATGGTTCACTGTGCAAAGAAGTACGCCTTTGCACAGTGAACCATACACACGCACAGCAGGATCCTTCTATTACAGTCAGAATAAGCCGACATGTTACTGGCGTCTGTACCGACACGCACAGTGGAATAAGACTTGTAATTTTTGCTAAGCATTGGCTTTAGCTACCTGATGATGGTTCCTGCGTGAACCGAAACATGTTGGAGCGGCTTTTATAAGTTTAATTGGTTTTTAAGAATTTAATGATTTTATATAATTGAGTGCATTAATTCTGGACAATAAAGCGTTTAATTGTGTTAGTTAATTTTGTTAGTCTTCGTGATACATTCTGACAGCAATTCCAATAGTAAAAACTGAAAAGGAAAAGAGAAAAAATAATTACGGGTGCAGTAAGTGGTGCTTTCAGATGGTCACCCATCTGTGTAGGAAACACCAACAGTGCTGTGCCGCGCATATTTGCCGTGGACTATGTTCTGAAGCTGGCGGTAGCAATACGTACTGTATGGTGCGTCTCCCAGCAAGTACTTACTCGTGCTGTCTGGCATGTAGTCTCGTCTCAAATTTGCAGGCGTTTCTGCAACAGTGATATGCGAGAATCAAAATGTTGAGAACCACTACTGTAGACTTCTGGCCTTGCCCGAAGCTCTCTGGTGGTCTTCCAGCTATGTAGTAAACAAGTAAATTGTTCTTTAACCACTAATACATGCTGTGAACACGTGCTCTAAAACTGCTGTGATCGGTATGTATGTTCTGCTGCCGCTCGCAAAAATTGCGCCGAGTGTGCTGTCTGGCATGTAGTCTAGGCTCAGTTATGCGGGCGTTTATGCAGCAGTGGGCTGCGATTTGCGAAATGTTGAGTACCAATGATGTTGATTACTAGCTTTTTAATTTGAATGTAATTGTATTGCAATGACATAAGTATACTTCGCAGGATGGAACTGGAGGCGTAATGCATCGTGACACAACGTCAACGAAGAGCAGTAAAATAGAGCAACAGCACGTGGTGTTCTCTACCGATCACCAGTCTATGTACTGAACACGTTAAATGTTGCATAACGGCGAATACATGCATTTGACCAATGGTCTGCAGCGGTCTGTTTCTTCTTCTAGCTCTCCCTTGCGGCTCGCAACTACTCCCGAGAGTGTGCTGTCTGGCATGAATCTAATCTCAGCTTTGCAGGCGTTTCTTTTGGTTACGCGCCCTGAAGCAAATGGGCGTACGTGACAGTACCGTGTGCATGTGCCGTTTTAATGTATGGTGTTTCGAGAGTAAAGAATTTAATAATCTATGAATTTTGTCAAATTGCATAAAAATATCTGATGTGTTTGTTAGAGGAAAAACGAGACTGGGAGTTTTTGAAGTTATGACATTAAAAATTAAAGTTTACTTGTCTTCTAGTTGCTGGTGACGAAAAAAGCGGTCAGTACGGCGTCATATATTAGAATTCAGTGAAGTATGGACTCCTTGGGCCCTATCTATTGGTTTGAAAAGTCGAGAGGGGAGCATGAAAGCCGTGGATTATATAGGAAACGGTAAGAGAAAAGAATGAATGAAGTGGAAGAGTCTCAACAACGAAGACTCTAAGGAGAACTACAGAAGACTGAGGAACGAATTTGAAAGAGCCACAGAAAAAGCCAAGAACGAATCTCTTGAAAGTATATGTGACGACGTCATGGAATTTCAAAGAAAAGGACTTTATGATTCAGTGTACCTGAAGACAAGTTCGGAAAGTAAAGAATGTGATTCAAAACACTAGCATCGAAAACTCCCAAGGGAATATAACTGTACTTCTGAGAGAAGTACTGAAGATTTGGGAGAATTATATTTCAGAGTTCTACGATCGAAATCATCGACCATAAAACATGGAAGTCGAAACTGAGAGGAAGATGATGCAGATGAGATAGGTCCTTATATTTTGCTCAGTGAAATGGAGAAAGCTATCAAGTAGATGTTGGATAAGAAGGTCACAGGAGATGAATATGTGTCTGGGGATTTATTCAAATTGTTGGGAATGAATCGTATCGAAATATAGATACAATTGATCAACAACTTTTATGAAATTGGAGAGCGTCCCAAGGACTACACTGAAATTATAATGATTGTCTTTAACAAGCACTATAAAGCTACGAATTTCAAAGAACATCAAGCATAGAACAAAGATAGTAGCGAGGATACCCAGAAGAAGGATTGAAAGGAAACTTGTAGACGTGCTGGGAAAACATCCGTTTGGAAATAGTAGAGGAAAATGAACCAGGGAAACAACTGGGGTGTTGAGAATAGTATCAGAAGAACTGAGGGACTGCGCGTTTGCTTTATACAACGGTGTAAGGCATTGTACAGCCTAAACTGGAGCACTTTCGTGTAGATCCTATAGAAAACTGGTATCGACTGTCGCGAAAGAAGATTGAGCAGCAAATTTTTTAGATCGGCTTTTAAACTAAAACTGGAGCAGGCGGAGACCAGAATTGTGAAATTTGGAAGAGAAGTTGGAAAAGATGCAGTTTATCACCGATTCTATTCAATTTATACAGCGAATACCTCACCAAGGAAGTTCTAAAAGGGTTTGGAGACTTCAAAATATGACACGTAATTCGCATTGTCAAATATGCAGATGGCATTTTGCTACTGGCGAAGGAAGAAACTACGTTACAGGACATGATTGATTAATTGGAACTGGAAGTTGCTACGGATTGGAAAAGAATGTGTACGAAACTGAGATAATGAGAATCTCAAGGCAACGTCAGCAATACAGATTACGATAGATAAAAAACTGGAGAATGTGGAATACTTAAACTATTTGTGCAGCAAAAGAAAAAATGATTCAAGATGCACACGTGAAATTAGATGCTGGATTGTCGTGGTAAAAGCAACAGTCAACAAGAAGAGGTTTCCACCAGCAAATTGGACTTAAATTACGGAAGAAACTAGTCTTGCTACATTTGAAGCATAGATTTGTATGGCGCTAAAATCAAGACACTTCGAAAAGTAAATAAAAAATACCTGTAAGTTTTTAAAATGTGGGGCTGGACAAGGATGGAGATGATCAGTTGGACCGACTGTGTGAGAAATGAATATCCTATATACAATAAAAAGAGGAAGGCTAACTGGCTTGGTCACAGATTGCGTAGGAACTGCCTTCTAAAACACGTTATTGAAGAAAAGACACAAGGAAAGAATGATGGGAGGTGGAGGAAGAAGACGTAAGCAGCTACTGGATAACCTAAAGGAAAAGAGAGGGTACTGTAAATTTAAAGAGGAAGCACTAGATCGCACTGTGTGGAGAACTCGCGTTGGAAGTGGCTTCGGAATGAATCAATACGTGTGGGGCATATAGTATTTATTCATTTTTGTTTATAATACTATATATTTTTGTGTGGACTCCCACAGTGCTTGCTTTTAAAATAATTATTGTTTTCTAAAAGCTTAAGACTTTCCTGTGGTGTTTATTTCTTTATGAGCACAACGTTCAACTTATTTTCTTTTCTACCACGTGTCCCCCTTGACATGTGCTCGAGTGATTTCTGTGTGTTTGATTTAGTTCAGTCTGCCTGTCTACTACGCTGCCATTAACATGTGTACGTTTTCAGTTTAACAGATCTCATTATTACTTGCTGATTGTGCAGTGTGTGTGGTGAAGTTTACGTGTAAAACCGTTTTTGTTTTCCGTAGTAGAAAATTGAACTGTGTCTGCTCAGTGTAATTAAAATTGCCAAAGTATGCAAGAGGGCATTTTCCACAGTTAAGTGGTTAATGATGACACGTTAAGTCATTAAATGTAAAGTAACGTATCTAAAACAAAAAATATTAAAACAGATAATCGGTGTTCTTTATCATTATAGACCTCTTTCTTACTTATTTCCAATTTTTGTAAGTTTTTCGTAATTTTGAACATTTGTAACTTTCGCATCAAATGTAGGTCTTTTTCTGGGGAGGGCGGGATGCAGTTTCGTGCAACTACTTTTCATAGAGAGAGCATATAATCCAGTTGCACTCTACTTTTGTTAGACTGTTATATCCCTTGGTAATATATGCCTTAGAACATTCGTCTTTGCATTCTTAATCACATTTACTCAGTTACAGCTTCAAAGCTCTTCTCTTCAATTTATTCGTCATAGGTCTGGTTATTTCTCTTTTTCCCTTCTCTGTGTGTTCTGCTAAGTACGTAGTGATACCCCCTCCTCTTTCCTCTCATGGCACCGAGTTTGATATTTTGGTAGAGTCGACAAAAGCTTGACCCTTTTTCTGGCTGTTCTTCCTGAGAAGCTGTTGATGTACAGACGGGTGAAGGGAGCCAGTTAATTTTTCTTCAAGACATGAAAACATGTTTGAATATGATGACATACAGTAAAAAGGGAGTATAATTGAGGCAGGCTCTGAAGGTTGCAACAAGCCGGTTGAGATAATCGTAGGCAACAGACCTGCAGGACCGACGCAGGAAAACTGAATCGGGCATTTGTGTTTAAGTGCCTGAACACAAAAACTTCGTACTCTTGAATGGACAGATATTCTGGCACTGGACACTGCAAACGCGAAATTCAGTAATGAACGATCCCAACCATGTGATATATTGCATTCAACTTTGTTATGCAGTCTGCTTCCCATATGTTGTAGTTTTTCCCCGGTCTGTTAGCACAAGATCTCCAAAGTGGAGTAGAGCAATTTTGCGTCTTTTGTTACCCACACAAAAATAATTACATTTTGCATTGCAGTAGTTTTTCGATAACCTCTTAGGATCTTGGAGATATTTGGAAATATGATACAGTAAGCATGTAAATACCTTGACTATGTGTCTTGCAAAGTCAAACATTGCAAATTAATTACAGTGGGATGCTCTTCCATCTACATTCAATGATATTTCGCCTTCGTATTTCCGTGGAACACAGTATTCCTTAAGTCGAGTTCGTGTAGGATGATCATTTACTTATAATTGCCTCAGATCCTGCTGACATTTCATCTAGGAAGTACGTCTTAGTTTTTACGCATCTGAAAATACAAAAAGGTGGATGGAAATTCTGTACCTCCTTGTTAACGTGAAGATAAAAATGCAATACAACTGTATCTTACAATAAAAGTAACCTAAAACATTTAAAATAGCAATGAGACATATTTGCCTATTTTCATGTGGAGCAACATTACCCAAATTAGGAGCAAAGACGCCCCGACTGATAACTCGCCCACGACTTGGCTGGCGTACGTTTGTAATCGCAAGAAATGGTACAGGAAAGTCCTTCCTTTTTTCACGCAGACTGGTGTTAAAATCATTTCAAGCAAAAACATACGTAAAATTGTTAACCTGTAGCTCCCTCTGACATAGAAAGATACAAATCACGCCGCTCAATTTACACAAAAATATAAAAACTTTGAGAAATAAACAATGGCTTCGGCTTGCACATTCCAAGACTTACTAATGGAAGATGTTCCACTTAAGTAACGTGTATCTCTCATAATGCTAAACTTTCGAAGAAACTGATGTTAATGTTTTATTTTTCAGTGGTGTAATTTTGGCTGTCTTACTGCGTAACTAACAAAGCTCGCCCTTTACCTGTTTTATTGTGAATTAAAAATTATCTTTTGAGGGATTCTGCTGTACTTGTATCTTCTTCTTTATGAATGTTGCCTGTACGAAATACATTTGGCTTACACAATGAAATAATCGAATTCATAATCTGTATTCTTTCTTGCTAAGTATTTAATTCTTCCTGTTTGTGCTTCCCAATATAACTAATGGCGTTCTCCGCTTGTTACAATATTACCTTCACACAAAGCCAGCAGCAAATATTACGTCCCACATTTTATTCCCTGTACTTGTAAAGCATTTAAACATAGCCAGAAGTTTCTATAACGTACACCGTCTTATACAGAACATACAAAGTATGCAAGAATTTCATTACAATCCAATATCATGCATGGGTTGAGTTTCGAGTATATAAAATATACACTGAATTTCCCTGCTAAACGCATACTCTTTTTACTGTTTAGAGAGAAGAAAGAGAAAACGAAGAAAGAGGGAGAAACTGAAACGGTTTTCCATTTACGTTCTGCATATAATCCTAGAAGCGGAAACTTAAATGGTGTAATGAGTTTCATATGCGCATTAGTTACACAGAGCGTGAAACCTGAGAAAGAAAATTAAATTCTTAGTGCAGTGAAGACATTATAGTGGTAGTACTTGAGTATAAGGGGTCTATTTGTTGGACAATACACCAATGCGATATAAATTATTAAGCTTCAAGAATTGCATCGATAGCTTAACGACTTAATGATTACCTAATTAAACTTCATGGAAAAATTCCTTGCTCAGAAAATGGTAACCAAGAAAAATCGTGTCCTTCACTGAGCCTGACGTTGATTTTCTTTTTCCACGGATGTCTGCCACTGGTCTCGAACCTGAGAAAGATTTCGTAATATTAACACGGTAGCCGATGTAGTGCAGTCAGAATCATGGCTTGTTTATGCGCTGTACAAGTGCGTATTTGTACTTTGTTTCGCCACAGCGGTAAGAGGTTTTTCTTTTCAGAAGAGGCCAGGCCGTCTCTAAAGCCCATTTACGCTTGGGGCTGTATCGCCGGAGGTCGAGCGGCTAGTACGTGAAGCTAACTATTCGCCTGTATTTACTACCAAAGTTAAAAATTACGGGAGGTACACCTCCACTTGCTCTTATGTTTTCAAAACTTTCGTACACAAAACAGTATATTTCACCTTTTACTCCCACGCACGAATACTGATATTTTTCCTTGAGATTCTCCGACCAAATTTTGTAGGCAGCTCTGCTTCTGCCACTTGCACTACACAATGATCCCATACATACCTAAGGCAAAGGATACTAATTTGTTTCCTTCTTCATTAGTCTTAAAAATTCAAGCCACGTTAGAAACGTCTGACCCTTGCATTTCTTTGCTCAACACGTGAAATACGTTGTCGGTACGGACATGAAGTCAGCCATGGATTTGTCTATAGGAGCGATTCAGTGTTCATCCCCAATGAATCATTCAGAATAAATGTTTTCTTATAAGCCTGCAGGGCAATGAACTTGAAACAGCAAACATGTCAGCCGAGAGGGTACATTATATACAGTAACAATCTTTATATGCAGACACAACCTGTAACTGAATGCATGGGCAGCAGCTCTGAAGTCTGATTCTGCGGTGGGCTTGTATGGTTTCCGAATATGCCCACAAGAAAAATCAGAGGCTGAAGAGAATATGTTCTCTTTATGATAAGCTATGAACGTAAAATAGTTGGGATAGCTTTTGACATGTCAAAATCTGAAAGAACCTGGCCGTTTTACGACAAACTGTATGAAGCTTGTAAAATCGTGTTAATTGATAGTTTAAAGAATAATATTCAAAATGGATCAGAATATAGTTTTTGAATAGCTCTTCTGTTTGTGTTTAAACCCCTGACTTACCGATGCAGGTTTCTGCTTTAAGTCCCCAGTTGCAAACAGAAATACTGAAATACATTAGTTCCGTGCATATTAATGAAAACCCCGTTTTCGACAGTTAGAAAAGTTTTGGTATCTCTTGCAACCACAGTAAGCTACTTAAATCCCGTCAGTATCTCGATTTTATAGCAGTTAGAACCCGCAGTGTTGATATATACACTAAAACTAATGCGCACTAACATTTTTTGTAACACAAGATTTCCTCTAATAAGATCATGTCCACTTGAATGCAGGCTCTGGTCTTCCTAACTGTAATTCCCCCCCCCCCCCCCCCCCCCCCCCCCCCCCCCCCCCCCCCCCCCCCACACCCCACCACAGAAAAAAGGCGTCCCGGGGAGTCCTTCTTTTTTTTTTTTTTTTTCTTTTACTTTATTTTTATTTCTTTTTTTTTTT
>Ga0131853_10003184_pt1 | contig 29437 bp, 19 predicted proteins | sample TergutLab28metaG_FD_92764 | JGI IMG/M metagenome (GOLD analysis project Ga0131853, IMG submission 92764) | Labiotermes labralis P1 segment gut microbial communities from Petit-Saut dam, French Guiana - Lab288 P1 (version 2) (version 2) | ecosystem: Host-associated > Arthropoda: Insects >... | reverse complement strand
TAAAATGTGAATAATACAGGAACCAAATATGTTAGAATTATGAAACAAACTGCATTTTGAAGAGAAAAAACCGGAGAGTATACACCATGTTTAAAATATTCGGTAAATATATTTGTTGAATAAATATATAAAATGCAACTTTGGAGGTTAGCGGTGCGATACGTCAACTATAGTTGACGTTAGGCGTCTAAAGGTTAAGAGCCATTCAGTTCAACAACGATTTTCGAAACTCGATCTCATCAACATGGAGAGCAGCACTGCTTCCTTGAGAAATTGATGTTCTCACAGCGGTATTGCTGAAGATTCTAGTGGTCTGTAATGTGACGCAGTGTCTTGTGATGAGTGTTTCCTGTCCTTTCAAGATATCATAGTGTTAGGGTAAAGCGGTCTGGACTGCTTGACCTTGAAGAAGAAGGCAATGCAATACTTCGAAACGTTGGAAAGCACCCACTCAAAGACACAATGTCACTTCCCAGAAGACTTGAATCTTCAACTCTGTATCGTCACTCATGTTTTTCACAAATAATATGGAACATGTTACACCTGTTTTGAACAGTTTTTTTTTATTAATTTAAAATGGAGATAATTTAAACTTATTACATAAGATTAATAACTTTCAGTTATTTGTGACGTAGAGTACTATTTTGCCAACCTACACAAAATAGATGCGGGAGAGTGTTCATTTCTGAAAATTCTTTATGTTGTATTGTCCTTCAGTTTCGAGGCTCAAGTGTAGGCCACGTGGGTTAGCAGAGCTAAGTGAATCCAAGTTGTTCTCCTGCGCAGGGTGACGTTAACTGGGATCTCACAGCCCCCAGCGTGATTAAGGGGTCCCACCCGTAGATTTTGGTTCTATTTCCGCGTCTTCCAAAACCCCAGGAGGGAATACAAGGCGGAAGACGTGAGAGAGACCAAAGGATTTTATAACCTGCAGGGAAGGCTTTTGCCAGCAATGGGAAGAACACGTTTCAGCGAGACGGAAGTATCCTAAATTTAAAGCACTAAAGCAATGAATTCCGCAGTGATTCGGAGTTCTAAGGCGTCCGTCACCTCTCAGACAGTGACTGCAAGTTTATTTAATAATGCAAGTAAACGAGTAAAGATACGAAGTTAAAAAACTAATTTCCCCTGTTTCAAATTAAGTACCTCGCCATGAAAGCGTATGGGGGGGGGGGAGGTTTTGCTGTACGCATTCTGAACCTCGGAAATAGAGACAAGTGATGGGTTGCAGGTTCTGACTACCCTTAAAAGAGTTACCAGAACTGGTATGGACACTTTAGAGAAGAGAAACCCCTTTGCCCATTCCGTGAATCAAAGCATAATTTCCCGGTCATCCAGTCGCTTAACATAAATGTATGTTCATATTTTGGTAGTTCCACGCTTGTTCTGAATACATTTCTTCTTGTCTTGCAGTAAAAGTACTAGTGCTTACAAGGGAACCAGTCAACTTATTCGTTGCGTGGAAGGATACAAGTGCTTTGATTTCGCGTTTAAAATAATGGTAAGCATTAGCAATGTTCTCTTCCGTGATCCGACTTGGTGTAGTTTGGTGTAGTTTGGTATACAAGTAGTCTAACGAAGGTTTGGAAGGTCGCGCTACTCAAGGAATAAAGTTTATGCCAAACTGCACGTTGTCACATTGCAGAAATCAGAAAGTTGTATAGTTAGCGCCGGTAGACCTCGTATCCTACACAGCAGTAAACAAACTGAAGTGTGCCGTTGAAATAAAAGCTCGATATTTTGACAGTTTTTGTCAGTATGTATGAGAAGTGCGTTTTGCGAAAGCCTCGTTTGGTGACGTTTGTTTGAGCGATATACCGTTTAGAGGAACCGAAGGAATACTGAAGTGAAGGAAGAAGGGAGGGGAAGAAAAAAGTAAGCAAGAAAGAAAGAAAGAAAAAAATGAAAGCGTAGACAAATGATTCACATGCATGATTTCAGGCTTCCGTCGCGAAGTATAAGAGAAGTACGCTTTTCTGAGCTATTTTGCAGCGAGTAGTGGTAATTCTGTGCCGACGGTTCGGGACGACCTATCGGTCTCATCTTCAAGGGCCCAGAATCCAAGGATTCTGGAAATTTGGATGATAGGCTCTTCCGCAACATCGCGAAGGAATTACAACTACTCGCTGCGTAATAGCCCAGAAAAGCGGTTCTCAGTTGAAGAACTTAATTGACTGGCAGATGAGGGATGGGTAAATCGTGGGAAGAACACAAAACCGGAAAGTCCACGTTTAACGTAAGTTGTGGTTGGAAGTAAACAGGCAAGTTGCCACTTTCCACACCACGAAAGCACATGGGGAGTAAACATAGCCTACGGCTCCGCTCATTCTTAACCTCGGAGCTATGTGGATGTAAGTGGTGAACATCAGGCTTCGGCCACTTTACTCTTGGTTAGAGAGCCGGTACTCATTGAATAGGAAGCTGAATGGGCCACAGAGACCTTTTGAAATATTTGGAGACGAGAAAAACTTTCTTTCCGTTGACGGGGTTCGAAACTTGGATCATCCATCATTTACACTACTGGTGTTGAGGTCACATTTCTGAAAATAATAACCTAAAGCAAAAGAAGGCAGAGCATAGTATTTTTCCCCCTAGAACAATCAAATTAAAATCCCGAGAACCAAGTCGTTTAAGATTCCGCCAGATGGCAGAGAATATAAGGTCCACCGACCTTTGGTCGCTGACATTTGTTAACGTTAGAGCGAAAAATTAATGTTGGGGACAATGTTAAACGATGGCTGCCGCAAAGAACCGGAAAACAACACATTTACCAGAATTGTTGAGGGCCTTTCACTGAAAATGGTATTTTCTCTTTACATGAGGTTTACAATTACACAGGATATAAAGCAAATGTTTGTAATATTCTGCGCTATTATTTCAGAGTGAAATACAAATAAAGTGTCAAGAAAACTAGGAAGATTGCGGGGAATTTCAGAAGCACAGCGGGACGTGATGGACGAAGCGCGTGAAATCGGCGGGGGGTTGAACGAGGAACCCCCGGCTGAGCGTTTTCATTACCGCAGTAGTGGCAACTTAACACAAACAAAGTTATCGGTAAAAAAAAAAGAAGGAGGATACAAAGCGAAGGGCGCTTCAATCGATTGAGGGAGATTTGTAAGCAGATTGCCTGGCTGTGGTCTAGATGTTAGTGCTTGACTGCATCGAAGTAGGGACTGAAGCGTACAGCGTCGCACCAAATAAAATAAAAAATAAAAAATTATATGACGCTACTCGAGTAAGTGAAAACAGGGAACTGAAATAAACGGGAAGTAAAATCAAGAGGAAGAGGTTGTATTGGAAGGTATCAAAAATGTGTACAGACCTGTTGTATATTATCAACAGGCACAACGTGAAGTAAGATTGTCGCTCTGCACATCATTAAGCCATATGGGAGGGTGGAGGTATATCTATAGTCTTTATTGTTGCACTGTGCATGTCTTCGAATTATTTAATTAGTATAGCAACTGATGCACATACATAAAAGTTTCACATTAAAACACTAAAACTGCTCCGACAGGTTTCGATTCTAAGATCATCTTCAGGGAGACATACTTTCCTTGCTAAAGTCACATTTAAAACAAATCATTGATTAATTTCATTGTATTAACAGGGTGCTGTGGCAGCATGTCGTGTTGTGTAAGGGTATGTTGCTGAGAGTGCCCTGTGCTTTGCTGCATATCACGCAGCAAAGCACACACAGTCGGTCACTGTCAGCAACATACCTTACACAACACGACATGCTGCCACAGCACCCTGTTAATACAACGAAATTAATCAGTGACTAGTTTTAAATGTGACTTTAGCAAGGAAAGTATGGCTCCCTGAAGATGAGCTTAGGATCGAAACATGTCGGAGCAGTTTTAGTGTTTTAATGTGAAACTTTTATGTATGTGCATCAGTTACAATACTAATTAAATATCTATAGTCATTTGAAAACTCGGCACTGCTGTACTCCACTGTGGAACTAGCCCCACACAAATTGGAGTCTGCGTAGGCCCCAAAACCAATCTGGATGCTCTGAGACGAGATAAATTTCTTAGTCCTGTCCAGGATGGAACCACGGTTGCTCGTACATGCATCCCGTGACCTGGTCGCTATAGTAACTACCCCAGTCGCCACATGAAGGCACGTCCTTTTGCTGCAGTGAGGGATCCACATGCTGACAATCTGACATGGTTCATAAAGATATATTTTTTTATTCAACTTTTTAAATCCTTGGTGTTACTTTCAACAGTTTTAACCTTTAAACATTTTAAATTCTGGCAACAGAATGTATTTATGTACTTCTCCTCAGAACAAGCTACGATCCTTTCCTTATACAACCCTAAGTGATTGATTTTTACAACTGAGACTTAATGTGTTTACTGTGAAGTACGAGCTGAATCTTGAAATATATTTCAGGTTAATGTTAATCTTTAAAATGTTAAGGAGAAAGTAGTCTGTAACACGAGCGTAAAATAAAAATAAAAACTTATGTGGGGAAAGCGGTCTGTTTTGAGAAAAGTTTCGGAATTTTCGTTTGTAATTCTGGGAAGGGCATAAAATTGTAGTAGAACTGTCTATTGTACTGTAGAGATTCGTACTGAATAGTGTAATTACTGCATGTTGCCATTCGGTACGTTGCTATAGACACATCTGCATTCTACATATTTAGGGATTGATTCCGCAGATGGTTGCCATGATTTGGAGTTTTTTTCCAGTACCTGTGAAATAACGTCTTTCATTCAAATATTTTATACAAATCTCACCCGCATTCCACAAGTATTAGGTTCGAATCCCATAAGGAGACTTTTTTTTTAACTGAGGTATATTTTTTTTTGTCAAAGGCAGTGTTAAATCCGTCAATATACGTTCAGTTCGGACGACTGTCTCGTGCCGAAAAGATGTTAGGGCCTGTTTAGCCAGTAATTAAAAATCATAAATTCTAACCTGAAGTACAAGCATTTTCCAAACGCATTGCTTGCAATTCACGTACCTTAAACGATACAAAATCAGATTGTTTCCCATATAAATAAATTTTCCACCCAGACGGGAGGACCGTATTGTAACTGGTTTAACTACCAACTATAGTACTCTTTAGACACGTGGAGATATTATGAATGATACTGAGCTAAGATTTCAGGAGCATTAGGTTTCTTGCTACTTCATACAACTTTCGTTTTTTGTACTTTCATCACATGCAAGAGCGAGCAAGACCATGGGGTCGCCTATCTAAGTGCACGCAGTAAACAAGTATTGTAGTATCCACAAAACTAAAAGGTTTCCCTAAGTACTAACGAAATAATAGCTGATCGCAGATCACAACATCTTTATTTTACTATCTGGTGATGGTGTATCAACATCTGATTTTTGTGGCATTACAAAATCGATGTAAATGATGAATCGGGGAGGGAGGGTGGGTGCTATATACGGGGCTTTTTAAAATAGAACTGAGTACAGCAGAGCGGACTGCGTCAATGGTCACCATGCTGCAATTTATGTCGTCCGCTCTACGGCGCGTGATTTCGCGTTGCGGGACTCGCAAGGCGGAACTGCCGAGTGGGCTGCTTTATCGGTCGCTTTGGAGCAATACAGTAACGAGCTGGTTCCGTTTTAAGCTGAACTACATGATAAAGGAACGGACGTGGCCTGTTGCACCGCCCCTTTCAGTGGAGGAAGGAAGGAAGCAGACGTAACCGGAACCGTGTCAGAAATCGAAGGGGCAAACGCCAACCCCTTCCCGAAATATTAGTGAAACAGATTTCTGGTACTCTAGCAAATTGTTTCCAGTCAACAGTTTGGTGGACTTGATTTAAAGTGATTACAATATTCTGTGTTGTTAAAACCTGGATCATGAGGCAGGAATTGCAAGTGGAAGTAACATTTTGATTATAACGCGAGGAAATTGATGCGGCAAGAAGAGGACAATGAATTATTCAGTTTTCATTTGTGAGTTTATGTGGACGACGGATAGAAGAACCATGGGATTCAGTGTGAAGTAGGGAATGGCAGGATCCCTGATGATGTTGCGATTTGGGGAAATGGATTTGTTGATGTCTCTTCCCGTGTTGTGAAACCCACGGAACTTTCTCCCCGTCTCTGGAAATAAATTGCTGTCTTATTCTAAGTAAAGTTTGTGATATTCTTTCGGATCCGGTTAGGAGACTTTCACATAAATCGGCCTTCCCACAGTGACAATTTCTTTACAGAGCTGATACAAGGAACTATATCTGAGGCCTCTCCTTCACAGCCGGACTGACAGTCTAACAACAGTTACCTCTGAAGTCACGTAGCTCCTAAGGAACATATTACACTGAACCAGCACAGATCAACGTGCCTCTTGACCGGTACAAAGTATGAGTCTTGGGCTTGCAGAAAGTTTCCTGGTCGAATGTCGAGACGCCACTTTGAGATGGTCCACGACCTGCTTTTTGTTGAATGTCACTAAACAGGAAGTAGCTTTTGCACCTGATACAGAGGCACAGAGACCAACAATGTGAATTTTTTATGTTATTCATACTTTGCGTGTTCCTACATCAATATGAATATTCAGAGCTATGTAAGGGCGCGGTAAATCTGCAGACGGGGGAGGGGGACGGCTGCTCCGCGGGTAGAGTCTAAGAGGCAGCAAGATGGAAGCAAAATAAATAAATAAATATATATATATATATATACATGAATTTTTAAACATAACAAATTTTAAATTATTGATCCAAAGAAAAGAAAGTCAATAAATAATTGAAATTTTTTGAACTTCTCTTTGAATTTTTGTTAAGGGCAGCCATTGCAATTACACGCCCTGGGCGCTAAAAACCCCTAGGTGCGCCACTGACACCATGAATTTCTATATTTATGGTTTACTTAATTATGTTTTCAGTAGCTGAGATTATACCATGTAGCTTTGAGCGGTAGAATGATGAATTAGGAAGGATGTGGAAGGAAAGAGCGGCTGTCTGATCTGAAGACTTTCCCCGACACTTACCTGGATGTATCGAAGAAAACAAAGAAGTTTTCCGGCCGAATTTTGAACTGGGTATGTCAAAAATACAGGACAGAGGAGTTAAACGCATGTTAGTTCGCTCGGTTGATCACTCTAGAAACTCAAAATTAATTTCAATGTTCTCTCAGTGTAACTAAGGCAGTTGATAAAACGTATTTAAATAAATCAAGATGCATTTCTAGATCCCGGTAGGGGTAAAAGATTTTTCTTTTCTCCAATATGCACAGACCAGCTCTGGGGCCCACCCAGCCTCCTATTCAGTGGGTACCAGTGTTCCTTCCGGGGGTAAAGCGACTGGGGTGTGACGTTAACTAGTCACCTGCATCTAGTACCGAGGTTAAGAATGGGTGGAGCTATACTTCTACTGCCCTAGCGTGGGTAAGGAAAACTTTACTGTACTCTTTAAAAATGTAGAAGCTTGGTAGGAATGTTTTCATGTCCCTTTGAAAAAAACGGCTCTCTATGCGTTTCTGTGGTAGCACCATTTGCACAGGCTCGCATGCCGTGACACACGTGATTCACTTGGCACGCGACCTGTCTCGTTTTGTTTTGCCCATCCAGCTTTGCCATAGTATGAGAATTTGTATATGTCTGGAGGCGTAGAGGTTGCATATGATCATTACTACAAATAATGATAAGCATGGATAATTTTTTATACAAGATGCGAGGGTTACGAGGTACTGACAGGAGATTAACAGCAACGAAAGACACTGTTCGTCATTATTCAAACATGCACCACGTGATTAGAATTTTATGACACTCCCATCGCAGTACGTAGGACGTTGGGAAAATGTGCCAGTAAAAATCAATGTTTGAAAAAAGGTACAACGGAATGGTTATCACGGAATCATTCTATTCATTCTTTTCTTCTATTATTTGTGAGTGGATACTGCATATTTTTTGACATGTCGAAGAAAATGGAAAGTGTCATCAGACATAAGTAAAGATTTCGTTATAAGTGACAGGTATTTAATTTCTAATAATAATTGTGTAACAATCATACTTTTATTAACATTTACGTAAATAATTCCTCTGTGCCTAGTTCTGTAGGCACAGAGGAATGTGCCTCGCTTCTTCACGTCTCCAACTACAAGTTGGCAACAGTGACCACGGATCAGATTTGACGTATCGAATTGAATTAAGGTTAGGTTAGAAAAGTGTCTGCTTGTTGTTATCACTGTTCGTAGTGCTACAAAGTTGTCCACTTTAGTGGCTTACACAGATGCACACATCTTATTGCGGAAGTATGTGGATGGTTAATGTCGTTTTGAAGGAGTGAATACTGTAAGATTTTGAGCAGGTGGTTTGTGGACAGCTACGTTACGAATGCAAAGCCAAATGCCCTCTGGGGGTGTTATGTAGAAAAAATGGTTGTATAGGTATTTCCATCATATCGTATTGAACAGCACGTGCCTATTTGAGTGATATTTTATTAGCACAAGGGAACGTACAAAGAAATTTAAGTTAAAAGGGTCCATTTATTACAGCTTTTCTGTTACTAAAATTCTAAAGTGGAGTGCATAACATGCCGCCTACTGTTGTGCTGAAACCTCTGTGTGATGTCTGGAAAGTGAATTGTAGTAAAGGAGAGGTTATAGTATATTGGAAAACACAGACTGAATTACTGATAAATCCAGCCCCTAACCTTAACATATATCTGAAGTGACTGAATTAGTAAGAATGTTGTGTCAAGTAACTACTGCTAAACCAAACCCTGACCCTAATGTAACGTAAATTAAATAAATGTAAAGTGTTTATTCCTGTCCGTCTTGTAGTATTTTTGAATTGAACTGCTGCTAAAACATCTTGCTTTACAGTTGTATGACCTGTGCTACTGTTTAGCTAATGACATTACATCTTACACTTTGGGGAAGATTTACATCCAATTTCTTCTCCAGTAAGAACTATTGAACACGAATTATATATCCAGAACTCCTCCCTTCCCTCCAAAAAAAAAGTGGAATTCACAATAATAAAGTCAATTCAAAATTACACATGAATTGAACATGGCTAATGTAAGGATCTTGTTTTCTTTTTTACACTGCAGAAGGGGCTATGCATTGTTTAATAAATTCCCGTATGTGAAAATAAAACATATTTTCCTGTGAGAAATGCTCAATCATATTCAGGTACTGTGTAGATATCTCTTATTGTCATTACAGTGTGACATTTAGATAAATAAAAATGGGCGATGTGGAAGAAGTTCAAGGTCGTAAGGATGTAGTGCTTGAGAGGGATGCTTCAGTTGAAGATTCGGAACAGCCAAAGCCAGTGGTGGTGCACATACCTCGGGTTGCTGCTCGCACCATCACTGGTCCTGCCAACTTACAGAACCAAGGTGCTATAGATTGGTAAGGGTATGTTGTGTTTAACCGATCTAACTATAAGACAACTTTAGATAAAAGATGAAAACTGCACCCTTCTTTAGAGTGGAACATTTTAAGGACAGTTTTGTTACTTATCTATATAAGATTTATAGGAGTGGAAATTCATGAAGGCCTAAGGAATGTACAGGAAACTACAATAAACAAAACCAACCCAGACGATGAAGATTTCTGTCTTCTGGGTTGTAACACTGCATAATGTGGCAGCTTGTTACCCACATTTCAGAGGAGCCTGCCACATCCATTTCCTGGTTGGAAGAAGTGTTTATTCTTGTTCTCTGAAGACAGGAGTAACTTTTCCCTTTGAAACATTGGTGATAAACTGCCAGACTGTGTGGCATCTATCAAAGAAGATGGCAACCCGCAAAGTCACCACCACAAGAACCTCAAAACATAAAGATAAAAGAAGTCCCTGCTCATGTCCTGAAGACTTGTAGGCTGAGTTGAGTTATAGCTCTGCTCATTTTGAACCTCTGTGCCAGATGGAGGGGGGTGGTCAACATCACGCGTCACCTGCATTACTGTCAAGACAGAACCATGTTATCCATTTGATAGGAGGCTGGGTGTGCACCACAGGCAGTGTGGACATTTGGGAGAAGATAATATCTAACCAAAGGTGATACAACACCATCAGAAACACAGTAGGTTATGTCTTCTTTCCCAGGAAAAGATTTGTGGTGTGTGAGGGAGCTGAATTCAAGGGGTATTGCACATTATATGAAGTGTATTGGAAGATGGTAGTAAGAACCAGACTTCAACTTTTTATTTTTCAGGGGTCATAATGGACTGTTGGCATATGGCTCAAACTATACGATAGTGGTGATCGACACAAAAAATATTCAGCCCATACAGTGTCTTGATAAACACAAATCCATGGTGAACAAGGTAAGAGAAAGAACATGAGAAGACGTGAATAAAGTTTATTATACTGTTTTTTTTTTTGTAGAGGACATTCCATTGTGTTATAAAATTGCAAGACATTAATAAATTGTTTCCATCCAACACAACAATAATTTATTCTTTATTTTAACTTGTTGGCGACAAGTTTTGGTTGTTAGACCGTCATCAGGCCATCCTTACAAGAAATTTAAAAAATCGGTCATATGTAGTGCCTATTAAATTCAATCTGAATTACATTGAAATTAGTATGCACTACATGTAACCAGTTTTTAAAATTTCTTGTAAGGATGGCCTAATGATTGTCTAATGACCGAAACTTGTTGTCAGTGATTTAAAATGAATAATAAAATATTGTTGTGTTGGACTGAAACAAATAATTTTATTATTGTCTTTCATTTGTTGTAACAATATTAAACACTAGACACTAGCAGCAGCATAAAATGAGGAAAGACACCAACAAATTATGAGTTTTATTTGGGAGACACTGGAGCTTTATTCATGCAGCAGACTTCTGATAGTGCATACCTACTCACCATGACCATAATATCAGTTTATGCTATTTGAACTGTACCACTATGTCTGTTACCTCCAGAGCAGAACATTTTAATCGTAAATATGTAAGTCAGATTGAATCACAGTAACTTTGTCCTCTAGATAAGTACACTATTATGTTATTGTCAACAGGTTTTGTGGGAAAGAAGTAATCGAAACAAATCTACTGATGAACCATCCACCCTCCAGTTGGTGTCATCTGATACAACTGGTCATATCATTGTGTGGGATGTTGTGGTAGGAAACCCAAGGGCTGTGTTGCAGGAAGGAAGTAAACCTGTACTGGGTAAGGAAAATGTTGCAGATAAAATCTTGACATGGTTACATTAGATACATTTCTGTCCAAGGTAATTTACTGGTGTTTCTCTCATTGTATTCAGCAACAGAAATGTGAATGTGTTATCAGGTTGATATTCAGACACTTGTGACTAGGTGGATATGTGTGGACAGGTGGCTAAACAGCAGAGAGGTGCATAATTGCGTAGAGTGTATAAAATGAATTCAGAACACTCAAGAAAACAGGTACAGGCCCATGTTGCAAATATGAAATAAAAAATTACAGATTTGATATACACAACTGAAATAATAATAATAATAATAATAATAATAAGCTCAAGGTGTGTGGGAGATATAGTACCTTCATAAGGGGTTGACTCTGCACTGGTCCTTACCAACCCAGATGTGCAATAGTGCAACTTGAGGCACAAGCCATTCACTTCCCTGCACACAGGACCGTCCATGCCTAGTGAATAACTACATCCGACCAGAGGTGAGCCTGTTTAAGCAGAACACAGCAGATCTATAGAAATAAACCCTGAAAAAAATCCCTGAGTCTAAGGTGTAAACAATAGTTCCATAGGTCTCTAGAAACGTCTGAGGTGGAAAGTTAGAAGCCATGAATGATGAACTCTGGATACCTGGCAAACCCAGTTTCACAAAGCCTTAGTGTGGCTAGCGGGGGCTCTGCTACTTTGGACCCTACAGTCCTCAACTACATGTGGACAGTGATGGAAAAGAACAAGAATAAAAATAATCAAAAAAACACAAATGAGCAGCAGCTGTTCTTGGAGACCAAGAATGGAAAAACCAGGAGTAGCAAGAAACCCAGTACTCTTAGGACTGAGGAAGGTCACTGCAATGAGGCAACTCAGATTGGACCATCCACTCACAGTTAAAGTCACCAAGCCCCAAGTATGTCCAAAAATACAGAGTTAAAACAAAGAATGGCTTGGACAAGGGAAGAAATAAGAGAAGTTATGTGGTATTATATGTATTGTAGAATGTATCTCACAGACAGCTGCAAGAAGGTATACATAAGAAGTATGGAGACAATGAAATCCGGACTGGAGGATGTACATGGACACAAAGAAACTCATAAACCAGAAAAAAATATATCATGAAGAACAGAAAGGTCACAGAGATGGAGAGTGAAGAAATAAAGACGGAATTACAAGAAAATCAAACAAGTCACCTCAACGATAGTGAAGGAGAACAGCTAGAACAGCTGTGTACAATGGATGCTGGAGAGCAGAAGCAGAATTCAGCACCAACAACAGAAAAAGAAAAGGAAAATCATCAAGAAAGGAATGATAACAGTAAATTATAAGGAAAAATTGAAAATGCCTATTATCAGGTGACACAAATAGAAATTAACAGAGACCTAGACTGCAGAAACTCCAAAGTATGTTTAAAATACAAGAAATCATGAAAACTGCTAATGAAGCAGTGGCAAAAATACTAAAAGATAAAATCTGAATCTCACTGAGATAAACCACCTTCTGCATACAGCAGCAATGGTTATTACAGAAGAAACAAATGGAACAGGATTCTACCAACCGGGAACTCAGAAACTTGTCCAAAAACACCCCTGTGGGTTAGGCGCATACAGGAGAATATAAATGGTATCAGGAAAGAACTGTCAGCTTTGCCAGATATGAAGAGTGTTGGGATGCAGATGAGAATATGAAAAGAATGAGATTACGCAGGATATATAATATGGAGAAGATGGAAAATTTCGATCAAGTGACTGAAGAGCTGAAACAAATAGTATCAGCATAGACACAAAGATTATCTAGATACAAGAAAAGTCAAAACCAGTACTATCAAAATAATAATAATAATACAGAGAGATGTATTTGTTGTGTTTTTGAGCATAATGAAATGCTAAAAAGTGTGACCTTGCTGGTTGTCAAAGAATCTCACAATCATAAAGCTTGTCAGATGAGACCTTCTGTGTGATGCACTTGACATTATTTGCTTATCAAGGGGAGCAGTTACTGCAGCACCTTGTCAGAGGGTCTGAAGCATGGGATTAATTCTGTGATGTCAGATTGCAATCAAGCATCTGTACTGCAGAAACACCCATTCTCTCCACCAGCAAAGGAATTTGAACAATGCCATCAGTAAAGAAGACCATGGCATGTCATTTGGGATAAGCAAGCTGTGCCTTTAAGGATTTCTTTGACTACAGTGACACTGTAACTGCTGAGCATTATTCTGGTACATTTTGAGACCTTATGGCAGGCAATTTATCACAAAAGACCTAGGTTGCTGAGCCAGGGCATCATCATATTGCACGATAAACCTGGGCCACATATTATTAACCATTCTGGTGTCATGTTACAGCACTGTGGCTGTGAGGTTATGGACCAACCTCCCATGACTGACCCTATCTCATGACCAAAGTCAGTGATGATTACATGGAGGTCTGATTTGTACCATCTGCTATTCATGTGCTGTGTGTATCCTGAAGCCAGAGTAAAGTTTCCTTACATTTTGAAATTCCTTTGTATGTAGTCTTAATAGGAATTTTCACTGTTTGTTATACTTTGTATTTGAGCCAGTGTTATAACAAATTGTGAATGTCGATTTGTGGCAGATATGGAGTGGGTACCGGGCTTCGACAGTGGAGAGCACATGCTGGCTGCCCTACATCCACCTTATTCGCTGGTTATCTGGGACACCAGGAAGAAAACAAAGTTGTGGAAGAAGTCATACACAGAGACTCTTGTGAGCTTCAACTTTGATCCTTTCACACCTTCAAAACTTGCATGTAAGTTTTTCTCCTGTTTGTTTCCTATAGTACAAAATCTGGTATGTCCTTGGTTAAAGAATGAGAGCAATACATGATGAAGAGCTGTATAATTGTAGTGTAGCCAAGGTGATTAAAGAAATGGAGATGAGATGAAGAGGACATGCAGCAGACATGGAGGGAAACAGATCTTTGTGGGAAGAAACTCCTTGGATGATGTATGTAGACACGAAGTTCATAATTATATTTAAGGAAAACTTTATATAAACATGAAAGGAAGGGAAAGGAACTAGCTGGGATGACTGGAGCATTAAATGTGTAAAACTGGGTTTTCTGTCTCTGTAGATGTGCTTCTCATTGAGAAGGTGTGCAGTTTGTTCTGTATTTTACTGTTGTCTCAGTTCTTTTTCTGCTGTTCATTTTCCACTAATTATGGGATAAATCGAAATTTTTTTGCAGTTCTGTGTAGCGACTGTATCCTTTTTGTGGAAGACTTCACACTCAGTAAGGTCCCATCATCAAATGGCCGCAAGTTCTATATTTCAAGTCCACGATCAAACACCTCTGCCATTTCAGCTCGTGGCAGTGTCTCAAATCTGACCTCTGTAGGCTTGGAAGAGAAGCAGCGTACCACGGACCGTCTCCGGAGGCTAATGAAAGATCTTGTACTTGGAGAGACAAAACCAAAGTAGGTTGACTTTAATTAACACTGTAATGTTCATTTGGTAATTCAGAAGCTAAATCTAAAAGTACGAAGCTGGAGAGAAGTTTACTGTTTTTCTTAAATGTAGGTATTTTGAAGTGCAGTCATATTTAAGTTGTCTGCTGATCATTTTTATGTAGTCTGAACAGTGCATAATTGTTTATACACACAGGCCAGATGACTACATGACAGTTAGTGAGTGCCTTCAGCTGGAATACCATCGTTCCCTCAGACATCACCTTTTGCTTGTATATGCCCGAGAAGTCCTGATATTGGATCTTCACATCAATCAAACTGTGGGAATAATTCCATTGGAGAAATCTACATCACCACTATTGCAGGTGCTGTGAGGTCTTTTTTTTTATGTACATATATATCTATTTATATGAGTGTATGAAAGAATCGATGTAACATGAACATGATGGTATTTGCTCTCAAATTGTTTACTGTCTTTAGGGTTACAGTACCATGTTGTAATCTGGTAGATGGGCACCAGCATTCCTGCACAACATACTGTCCCCTTTCTTAGCAAAAAATAAAGGCAGTGTGTTCCTCTGAAGTGTTCATACACACCTACCAGATTACATCAAAATGTGTCAGCCCAGACAACCACAGTACAAGGACTGGTGTGTGAAACCTTGCTTATATTATTGTGACATTCAGTTTTACAGGTGCTCATTAGTATTGAGGCCTTCTCTCTTCTGGGATGTTATGCAGTGTAGGTTGGTAGTTGGTTCTCTCTTTTTTGGGTCAACCTGTCGCATAACAGCCCAGAAGAGTGTAAATCTCAACAGCACTATGAAATCTTTCATTCATTAGTACTTATTTAAAAGAATTCATTATTTGTCATTCTCATCATTTACAATTTTTCACTTTAGCTGCAGCATCAGGCAACTTTTTTTACAGTGCATTGAAATTTTATGTAGAGGCCTGCTGTAGTAGCTTGCTACTTTAGCAAACAAAATCACTTTTTAACTATTTTTCTTGAGCTTAGAGAAGTCTTGAGAGCTGTAAATTCTAGTGAGTAGGTTTACCAACAAGGCTTTAACTGCCATTTTACTGTTGACAGAAGTGTATGCTTGTATGTATGTACGTATACAGATTGAGTGTTTTCATTTTAGTCGTATTGATTTTAATATTTATCTCAGGACACTGTTACAGAATTTGTGTTTCTTACGACACATTTTCATTGTGTCATTTCAGAAGATGAAAATGGAAATTGACAAAGTGAAGCTTACATGACAGTTTGAAACTTCGTAAAATTTTGCTGGAATAAAAGTTCGCTCCCTTTATTTCTGTTTCATATAATTATTTACATATTTACACTTAACTTTTTGTAGATAACAGAGAAATAGGAAATTACTTGACATAGGTCATTTAACATTTCTTAGTTATTGATTCATTCATTTCTATGACCACATATGCTGACTTGGTGAGGGCGTGACGTATTGCAGGTGAAGTCTGTCCGTCAGCGTGAAGTCTTGTACTGCCTTCATGAATCAGGCAGTGTTAGCGCCAAGTTCCGCCGCAGGCAACTGGCCTTTATTGGTTCTCCTCTAGATGTCCCTGCAGGCAGTGTTTGTAGTTTAGGTAAGTTCTTTTTGCTAGGAATCTTCATGTAATTCAGTGATCACTATCTTTAGTTTGGAGGAAAATTCTTATACATAACATGCTTACATTTGTATACAATTATAAGGTGATCCCTCCCCCCTCTTCTATTTTTAAGTTGCTGAATTGGGAGAAAATCCTCATCTTACATTTGGATAAGTACAGTAAATCTGATTGTACTGTGACCTTACCCATGATTTTGTGCGGTTAAATTTCCACACTTGTACTAGAACACCGATATACCTGTTTGAAATTTCGGTATGGTGTGTGGTTATCAGTTTAATAAAGGTACCTTTTTGTTCCTGTGATGTGTGTTTAGATACGGGTTCAGTCACTGCAGATGTCTTCATGGAAATGGGTTATGAACAACGCTGCCAGAGTGAGGTTGTGCGACAGACAAAGGGCTCGAAAGTACTTGGCATGGCTGTCAATCCTGTCTGTGAGAGGAGAATAGGTGTGTGATTCTTCTATATGTAAATTCACATTACATTTTTGGCAATTGCCATTTAACTGCAGTCATACAAGATATTTATTGTTTAAAAATTCATTTGAACTCTGTGTGAATTATTTGTACTCATTTCTTCCCCAGCAAAAAGTGACTGCTATAGACATACAGGAGGTGATCTGAAAGATTCCAGATAATATTAGTTCAGAGTTAATGCCTTCATGATTTGCAGTGGCACCTTGTATAGATTCCTTGCTGCAGGTTCACACCCAGAACATGGACCCAGCTTGTATTTGTTGTGTATTTGTTACACACACACATGTAGTATGTTGAAACTCTTCCATAATGTAGTATGTGAAGTCTGTGAGATTTGAATTTGCCAGTTGTGTCCAACTTTTCATGCCTTTTCAGTGTCCCTTCACGACTACCTGACATCCTGGGTGCAACAGGGGGCACAAATGGCACAGCTGCCCATGTGCCAGAGTCCCAGGGGTAGAAAAATAGATATTTTAAAGAAAAAAATGTGATTTTCTGCCATCAAGATATTTTAAATTATTCAGCCAAGGAAAAAGGAAATTCAATAAACAGTTGTGATTATTTACAAATAGATAATATATGTAAGGGGTGGTCATTGTAGCTACTGGCCCCAAGCATCAAAGAAGCTGGCCACGCCACTGTCTGGTACTGCCCAAACCTATCCCCATTAGTTTGCCTGTCCTTTCCCATCCTTTTCCATGGAACTGCTGTCCCCATATTTGTCCCTGTTTCCATTGTTTGGTTATTCTGGGACTTCAGAATCTTTCACGATGAAGACATTATATTCCTGTGAAGTGTTGGGATCTGTTAACTCTGCTACAGAGTGTAACATCTCAGAAAACCAGAATCCTGTGGGCAGTTATTTATAAGATATGAGGACATACATCTATTTCCTGTTGTAGCTTTATTCATTAACACTGGAAAGATTGTGTTCCTGGAGATGCGTCCAGCCAATGCAGAACTACCATTCTCCCTGGTGGCCAGCCCTGGTATATTATCCAATCTGTTGGTAGATAACACCAGTAAAAGCAACGTGTGCGCTCAGCGCAAGGAAACCCTCAGTGAGCTAGTGGGACCACTAATGAATGTAAGTTGAACAAAACACACAATGGTATACTAAACTGATACATATGTGGGACTCTTTCCATTGTCATGGTTTGTGTTAGTGCAAGATTTTGAGTTAGAGACAAGCACACTCTAATGGATTTAGTGGAGTAAGTTTCAAGTTTTAGTTTCTTACTTGATGTCAGAGGCATTACCATCTTCTGTAGGGCATGTGAACAAAAAGGTAGGTAATGGAGGAAGTTCAATACATGTATCAGTGACACACCATCACCACAATGTGTACACTTCATGGCTTCAACTCTTTCTTTTTCTTTCAAAAATTAAATAATTTTTTCTAAAAAAAAAAAAAATAACAACTCTTATCCAATATTTACTACTCAGTACATTGACTAGAGTACAGGCTTAATGACCAGGGAATCTCGGTTTGATTTTCAGGGGGGTGGGGATTTTTCTGTTCTCCATACCATTGAACTGCCTATCACATAGGTACCAAGGTATTATTTCCATTGAGGTTAAGTGATGAGGGCATGAGGCTGACATTTGACTTCCACAAAGTGCAGAAATAAAGAATGTGGGGAGCCATACCGCTACTCTATGTATAGTCTTCATGGATTGGTGTGTAATTAGGAACAGTAACAGCTTCTTGTTACCTTACCTTGACACTCAGCATTTGCTGTCTGTTGCTATTTTCATTGTCTTGTTCTGAAAAGTTAAACTATATTGATGTATCTGGTGTATATAATTTAAATATTTGTAGGTGTGGTAAAAGCTGTTCACACACACACACACACACACACACACACACACACACACTGGTTCAATGCCATTCCGGGCAAAGACCGGGCGTAGATCTAGTTGTTAAATACCTGTTAGACCATCAAGAATGTTTTGGAGCCAATGACTTACCATGTGCTTTGTACTTTTTCAACTAGGAGTGTGGTGTTCCTGTATCACCATTGCGACTACTGGTGATGGGGATGCTGACAGGGGCTGCCTCACCACTGACCGTGATACGAATGTGTCCGCCTTTAACAACTCGCAACTGGCAACAATATACGCCTCTTATGGCTGCAGGAACCACCACTGGCCTCATACAGATAATCAATATGGCGACAGGCACAGTTGATAAGGAGCTGACTGTCCATTCCTACACTGTCAGGTACAGAATGGGTTTTGAATATTGGCCTTAATACTGAACATGAAAAATGTGAACAGGAGGAGGGCATTTTGTTTAGTGCAGGTGACAGAAGCCCTTAAACAATCATGGCAAGAAGTGTGAGAGCAGATTATGTGCTATTATATGCAAAACATCCATCATGTATATGCAGCATGAATTCAAGAGGCTGTTCAACACAGGCTCCAACATAACAGAATTCTGCACTGATACAGAGAGTTCAAGGAAGCAGGAGTGTATATCATAAGGGTGTTAGCAGGCCAGCCGCAAGTATGAAGTTTGTCAGTTCTCTACAGGCAGCATCAGAACAAGGTCCATTGAAATTGTTGTGATGGTTATTGCTTGAGGCACAGGTACCACACAGCACCTGTCAGTGTTTTGGCAGTAGTGCCAAGGCTTGTCTTAAATTGAATGACCTCTTGAATTCACATTGTGAACACATTATGCTTATGTTGTGCATACCAAATCATGCACATCATTGTGTGTTGGATTGTTATTGTCAAGTTTGTCTCTGTTTTGCTGCCAACAGCATTGAACTGAAGTCCTGCTTCTATCCATTTTTTAAATATTTCCCAGTGGTTTCTCTGTCAGTTTGTCCACATAAACTTCCTATTAGGGTAAAAAATTATGGGATACATATATGTTAATAAGTTAACTTTTTTTACAGGGGAATAGAGTGGACAAATCTAACAAGTTTCCTGTCTTTTGCATACCCAAATGTGAGCAGCACACAAGGGCAAGTTCGCAATGAATTGTTTCTCACAGATACTCTAACTGGAAACTCGTTGCCTTTGAGAACAGATAAGGGCGATGAACCCCCTATAGACATGGTGCGGGTGTCTCCACTCAAGTGAGTACCAAATTACATGCATCTAAATTAGCCTGTCTATACATGAGTTCCATTGTGTATCTGAAATCAGAATAACTTTTCCATTGCATAAGTGTAGTGTGGCTGGAAAATCAGGAAGGAATTGAAGTTCCATATGGACCCCTCCCATACGATGTGTTTTTGGCCAACTGGTACATAACATGCCTGGGCGCAGTTACATGACCCACTGGTTTAATGATGCTATAGACCTGGGTGTCATTTTTTCCCTTTTGTTTCTTATCCTGTCTTTCTTGTTTTTCCTGTTTAATTTGTACGTTATTTCAGGCAGTATTTTGTTGTAATATTGAAGGATGGACCATTTGAGCTGTGGGATCTACGTAACCTGTGCATATTACGCACCATGCCCAAGAAATTTCCTACTGTCTCGGCTCTGGTGAGTCTCACTTTTTTGGTTATGTACTGTTGGTTTCAGGCCACATAGCTGGTCTCTTAAGTGTTAAAAGTTGGTGCTTTCTTTCTAAAAAGGTACCTGATTTTTATCAATATTTTATGTAATTTGTAACATTTGTTTTCCTTTGCACACCATGAAGTCCCCCAAAACAATGACTGGATGTGATTTTGATGGAGTGTGTAATGGTGCTTTGAGATACTGTGTTGCACTGTGTAGGCAGATATAGGAATGCAAACACTAAAAATTTTGCGTATCATCCACCACATGTCTTTTGCATTGAAACCTTTGCTCAGGCATTGCACCCTATGACTGATGTTCTGATAAAATTTTTTGTTAGAAATTTGGTGAAAACGTCACACCCAAATTGGCAGTACTTTGCATTCACAGTCATGGGAAATAATGCTTTCTTTTATTCGTTTGATTTTATTTGTAACAACCAGAATTCATGTTATGACTTCATTTACTAAACCTTAAAATCAAAGGTGTTTTCTGAAACCTGCAGGAATGGTCTCCAATTCATAACCTCAAGTCTCTCAAGAAGAAGCTGGCTTCTGTTGAAGAGAAGGAGCAGGCTGAACCCACAAACCTAGCAGCCAGTGCTCCTGGAGGGGAACTTGGTGAGCCTCTTAACACATTGCATTATGTTGCCATAGGAGTGCTGTGAACAGGTTATAATACAGGCACTTTTTACAGGGAGAGGAGATGGTCCTGATAAGCAGTTGGTTGCTAGAGAACATTTTGTGTTCAGTGACTCAGAAAGTCAGCTCCACCATTTCTCAGTTGAAGGAAATATTGTCCGAGATGGCATTAAAATACCGCTCGAGGTACAGTATTTAGTGTATTGGTACTGAGGGTTATTTATTGCTGTGTGAATGTATGGAAATTTAATATCTGCAGTATGCACAAAACATAAATTTGGAATGAGAAACTCTATTTATGTACATAATTCATGCACCTTTTTATCCAGAAATTTCTGTCAGAAAGATATGGTGCTGAAATTGTATGAATACTACTTCAGAGAGAGTAAATCTGCATATCAAGTGCAGGTTAGGAAGAGCATGCTTAGGTGATGGCTGCAAAATGTATAATTTCTGTTTCTTTCTGCTTAATGATGTTACAAAACCATCATTTTGGCTTCATGTTTCTGCTGCTACCTGTTCCCCATGTTTCATGTTTGGCACTTCCATGCACTGCTTCTTGTTGCTGCTGTCATAACATAAGACCACTTGAAGGATACAGATTTCTTGTTTATGCTGAATGTAGCAAGGCACCTGACAGCGGAACTCCATGGACAGTTTGATTTTTGTGTTGGCTTCCTCTCTACCTCTTTTCAGTTTCTTGAGACATGCTGCCTGTGTTTACTGAGTGGAGGCCAGAGCCTCTAGGCATAAGGGAGTGAAGAGTTACAAATTACATGATTACTAATGTGTATTCACATCTTTTGAACAATAAAGTGTGGTGAAATGTTTGAGGTAAAAAAGACCTTTATTTTTTATCCCTTCCTGTTTCACCTCCCTCTACCAAGAATTTCTTGTCAAAAAGTAGGGGTGTGTAAATTATGCATCATGAAGCCATACTTTCTCTCCCTATATGCCTTCCTGGCATATTGCTCAGGTAAACACAGGTCCTACTTGACATTATAAGAACACTGGACAAATGAAATAATTTAATTTACTGTTTGTCTTTGTATGAAGTAGGCATTTTGTTGTGTTTTGAGTAAAACTGTTAGAAGTTATTGTATTTTATTTCAGCCAGGTGTTGGAACAGTGACGTGTATAGCATTTAAAAATGATCAGATTGTACAAGGTGATGTGGATGGGATGCTGAACATCTGGGACTTGAAGGCCCACACTTCTAAGAATATTCACACAGGTCGTGGATGGATCAAGAAGATGCGCTTTGCTCCAGGCAAAGGGAATCTCAAGCTGCTTATTCTGTTCAGTGATGGTGTTGACATTGTTGATTTGAAGAAGGTACAGTCAAATGTTGCAAGAAACCGAAATTTTGCTGGTGTTAGAAAATTAACGCATGCACATTTTTAAAAATCTTTTCATCTAAAGACACCAAACATTGTACCTTCATGTTGGGTACAGGGTGATAGTGAATTGCAAAATCCTGGGTAAGATAGCTGGGCCTGTTTGAGAGAGAACTGCTTGAAAGGCAGAGTGATTTTAATTGCTGTAATTTTAACACCTGGTGCTTATAATTTCAGTTCTTATCTCATTCAGGACAGGCTTTGCTTCATTGTTAATGCTGTTTAGGGAAACAAGTGTAGTTTGTTATTAGAATCATGCAGAACAAGTAAAAACAGTCTGTGTTAATAATTTAGGCACGTATTCGCACTGCAGTTGCAGAAAGCACATATTAGCCTCATTTTGTCTGTCTGTCTGTCCTCGAACAGTGCAGCTCACACTGGACAGTTTTGTAAAGTTTTATTTTTAGGATGTTTATTAACCTTTGCCAAAACTTACCATTTTTAGTCAAAATCAAACAAGCATTTCAGGCACTTTTCATGAAGACTTTTGTCCATTTATGGTATCTTGTCATTGCCAGTCTTTATAATTAAGGCAGACTGTGTTCTGTGTGATGTTCAGTCTGAGACTAAGAAGCAGTTGACAGTTTATTGTTTAAAACTGGTAACTCTTTCTTTGGCCTCAGTTCCTATCTCACAGAGACACAGTCTGTCTCCGCTATAAAGATTGAGTATGATCAAGTGTAAATCTATTCCTAAGACACAAAGATGACGAGTAATGTGTTGTGTCAAATGTGGAAAGTTTTCCTGAATCTTGGAATGTATATGGCTGTAAGTTTTCTTGATGATATTCACAAATTGAAAATATACAGACAATAACGGGGCACATGCTCCAAAATTGTAAGACTGCAGACATTTCCTGACTTGTTTTGTGGTATACCTGGTGGCATGTATGTGTATATTAAAACACCGGAATTTACAGGATGAATGGTCTTGAGTCCTGTGGTTCAACTGTGTGACTTCACAATACATGCACGTTCTCAGCACTAAAATGTAACAACAGTGTGCCACATTGGTATGTTTGCAGGACTGTCTTCCATGACTAAGCTAAGTTTGTGTTTTACAAGGGTGAGTCAAATGAAAACCATAAATTTTGTAATATAATTGTGTGTTGATTTTTAAGGTTTTCAGTTGACTCTCCCTAGTAATAAAAAGGATGTTCAAGAAGCCTGCAGTGATGAATTATGTTCCATCTGTTTGTGACACAACACATTTCTTGTCTTTAGTAACTAAATTATCTCAGAGAGGTTCATCCTTTCAGTTCTAGGTCAGAATACTCTTGTATAGATTTGGTACATTTCTGTCACAAGTGTTTATAATTTATAATGCTGTTGAAAATTTACAGCACTATGAAAGAATCTCACAGCTTAAATGTCCCAAAGATATGGTTAAAGTTTTGGATATAGATTGGGCTGCATCAGACAAACCAGTGCTGGCTACTCAGGATGGATGTCTCAGAATAATGGACATGATTCTGGCTACAAGCTCTTCTCCGCTCATGGATTATGAACTCCAAGGTACAAATTTACACTATATGTTACCTATTATCAGTGTTAAGGTGATACTACTTGCAAGTGTTTAATCTGCAATGTTGGAACGAATTTCAGATCCAGTGTTCTGCCCATCACTCCTGCCTGTGTCCGCAGCAACTAATCTCCAGGTGCTTCTGTCTGCACAATTCTGGAGGGATGCATACTCATTTGATTTCTGTACTGGAGATGGCTTCTCAGAGCAGGAGTTGCAATGTAGGAATGATATGATGTATTTGATTGACTTATTTTAGCTCATTTTTATATTTTATGCTGTACATTTTTAGATGGGAGGAAAGAAGATTAAATATTTTGAAATGAATTGTAGCCACCATTCCTTGAATTTAATTTGCTCTGTGTTTTCTCAGAGATGTAATTTTAGTTTTTAAATATCATTTTCAGGTTTTGTAAGGTGCCACATTTCTTAAGAATTTATTCACAAATTGAAAATCTGGAGATGGTGTTTGTTGAACAGTGGGATTTGAGCTGACTGGTTTATAGGAGTGAAGTAAAACTGACATTTTAGACTTTTAAAACCCTTGTCAGATGTACTTAATGCACTGTATTTATAAACATGTACACTACATGATTTCCTGTATGGAAAATTACACTAAAGGAAATAACATTTTATACTGATATATTTATTTTGTAATGCAGACTACAAGAGGTGTGGAAATATGTGTAGATGTTTTATTTTATCATACAGTTGCTTTTTCTGTCAACATCATGGCCTTGGTTTGATCCCAGGTCAGTCAATGTAGAATTTAGGGTGGACAAAGTGTCAGTGGGATGGGTTTTCCTTCCAGTCATTATCATTTCACCAGTGCTCCATACTCATGTTTCCTTTATCACTCACTGGCATATTATAATCTTGCCAACTGAAATTGTCATTAAATTAAACAGACAGCATTCATGTCATGGAACTTAGATTAGGCACTGCTTTTGTTGCACATAGTGGTGAAAGAACAGCTGGACCAAGTAGATGAAGAGCAGCTGCAGTATCTGCAGTGCTGCCCACAGGGTACAGCTGAGAGAAGTTTGATAGCTGCACAACTATTTGGTGAGCAGTGCGAGATTGATTTCTGGACGGTGGCACTGTACTATCTTCAGGCTTCAAAGCTGGAGGCCAGAAACAGGTGCTACTTAAGTACAGTATAATATTAAGTTTAACAGTACATGTTTTGTTCTTCTGATACTTGGTCTTATGGTTTATTAGATAAGTTTGGGCAGCATGTGCCTGAAGTTACAAGTGAACACATTTTGTCATGGTTTAGGAAGCAGGAAAATAAGAATAAACATTTTTATTCTCTTATACATTTTCTACCTGACTTATGATTTATTTTTCAGCATCCAGTGCCTGATATTTGGAAATTCTGTGGCATCTAAAAATGTCTGTGAAAGTGTTATATTTCAGTAGACATGAGTTATTTTGGGTACTGTGCTGTAATTGAGAGCAGCATTTTTTATAAGGCTAAATTGGTTAGGACCCCCCCCCCCCCATCAAACACATCTGTTATATTGGAAGAAACAGAGATGATGGACGGTGTCAAAAATGATGGACTTGTTAATTGTAACATTTTCTTTACCAGTATATCTCTGACATTCTGCAGGGAGTATTTTTATCATATCCCTGAGTGTGGCAGCTGTCACAAATCATTATTGCATGTGGAGCTTCCCTCCATCAGGAACTGAGAGCCAGCTTTTTCTCCTGCAGTTACTCCCCTTACACCAGAGGCTGATGTTAATGTCATGTAAAGGAACTTCATGAACTGCATGGAGATTTTTTTTTAACACCTATGTGCATTATTGTGCCTGTTTGTGTTCCAAGTTTTCATATTTGTTTTTGTTGAGCAGGGAACCTCTATATCAAAATTGTTTCATTATTCAGTACATTGTTCTTCCATGCAATTCTGCTGGTGCAGGACATATTTGATGAAACTTCCAGTTACATTTTTTCTGTGACATGTACCTGACATAAGTATTGTGGGATATAATCTTTTTTCAATGGAATACATCTCATAAGCATGCTGAGACCATTTGAGGTTTATGTGTATTAAAAAGTGACTAATTTATTGCTATTTCCAGTTCCTCATTTGTCAGTGGTGACAAGCGAGCAGCTGTCATCTCTCATACCCACATATGCTGAGTTCATATTTCACTGTGCTCGGTGATGTGATAAATACACCTCTGTGTATTTATAAGATGTGAAATATAGAGCATTGTCCAAACAGTTACCTTAAATTTGAACTTGTGCCACTTTTCACAGATTTTTTGTTCTTGTGGGTGCTGTCAATTGTATTGTACATATTTGGATATCATCTGTGTGTGATTGGAAATGATGGACTGACAGACATAGGTCGATTATTGCTATTGTATGTGTGATATCAGTCTTTTTCATTGCTGATGAGATGAATACGCAACTTTGTGTTTGCAGCAAGGCAGCAGATATGGACCAAGTGACAAAGGGTGACCTGCAAAATACAGGCTCACCATCAGTGCTTGATACAAAGAGAATTAACAGATACCCACACCTTCAGCCGCTGGATACATGTTATGATGATCTCTGTGACCCATACACATATCAGGTGAGGATAACAGTGTACTTTTGAACTGAGGAGACACATGTTTGGAGGAGGTGTAACTAATCTTATTCAGTGTCTGCATAGGTAAGAAGATTGGAAGCAACAAGGATAATCCAAGGTAGCTGATGATAGCTCTGATGTAATGAAAATGTAAATGAACAACAGGCCTCTTAGGATTGTGACGATACTTGGGTAAAGTGAGACATGTCTCCTTTGGAAGTCATCAGTGTGGAATGTGTATATATTACATATGTTGTCCTGTTGTAATAGCGTGGGTTTCTGATTGCTAGTATGTAGCCTTAGTTTGCCATGGCCTTCTCTAGTAGAATAATCCTCATTCAGGTCAGTTTTGATATTCCATAAGTGAGGAATGAGTCTTGTTAAGTAGGCACTGTTGCAGAGATAAATACTTCTTGCTTTTCCTATCCTTTCTTAACACACGCCAGGATCGTATCTTCCAACTCAACATGACATCTCAGCTCATTTGATACTACATAAGTCATGCAGCTGATACAGTGGATGGTTTGACCTTTTTACAGTATTGGTGCTGGAGATTCAATTCATGTGGGATGTGGAATTGTCACCGGATGTGTAGATCCTGAATATTTGAAGTTTTGTAATGTTTTCATCTTCAGGGTCAAGTAGGCCACTCATCATCGATCACTTGGCACAAAAGATGAAAGTGCCTTCAAAACATCAGCAGCTACTTCATCCATAGACCCATTACATCCTAGGAGAATTGAATCTCTAATTGGTACTGCATTGTAGAACAGCTGATTAATCCCTCAACAACCTGCATTTCCACATGTAAAGAAAAAAAATCCCTAGAAATTCATTATATATATATATATATATATATGTAGGCAGCAAGGAAATTTACTGTATTTTTATGACATGCTGCATAATCTCTTGTTTTTTTTTTGTGCAGAATGCCATTCCTGTTCAAATAATTTTCCCATTTTTTTTAATAAACATTGCACTAAATTTAATTACAAACTTGGTTGTGTAAAGATTAAACAAAACAAGAAATTTGAGTGGCTGTTGTCTATAGTTATGAACATATTTTGCATGGTGATTTATTTTTGAGATTTTATGCAGAGACTTCAGCTGGAACGAGTAAGTTTGCATGATAGCAAGCGAGGGGATTACCAGCATACAAAGAAGGTGATAGAACAGCTTATCTTGCTAGGAGAGATGGACCGTGCAGTGCAGTTACTGTTGGAGACAGAACTGGAGAACCCTAACTACTACACTGATGCCATCAAGTAAGATCTGAACCATTTACAGTATTTTTGTCACAATGTATTATACTAGTTCCATTCTGAAGGCATTTTTTTCCAACCTCAGTTCCCCTTTCATTTTGTCGTGTCTTGACTGCACATATTGTCATATCTTAAATGTGTTCAGTTGTAGTACTGAGCAAGTTGGCTCTAGTGGTAATGATTCTGGCTAGTAGTCAGGAGACGCTCAGTTGAGATTGTGACCAGGAGCAGCTATCATGACTCAGACGAGAGTTGTTTTGTATTGCCCATTATATTTGGTTTGTGAATGAAGTTGCTCATCGGGGTTAGGAGTTGGGTTTTAGCGATGTTATTGATATTTCTAAGGAATTGACATGTATCGTTCATCCCTAATTAACAGAACGTTTCATTCAGTGTTTCTGATTTTTTTTTTTGTCACAGTGTTATTTGAGTAATGAAGCTGTACTGAAATATTAAAATGGTTATGAGCAACTGTAAGACTCTTGGAACAGCAGTCATAATTGAGATATCACAAATAATATTTAGGTAACATTAAATTCTTTTTAATATGTGGTTGACCAGTACTGTTTTTTTACTAAGGAAGTATTCAGGTCTTGGATAAAAAAAAATATCATCAATGAACTTTAGGAAATATCTCATATTACTTTATATCATGGGTTTTAGCAGTGTTTAATAGAAAACAATAATTTAATAAACATTATTTTAATGATTTATGAATTATAATGAATTGGAAATAACTCATGAGAGACACTGTTGTTAGTGTGTAAATGTTATGTTAATCCCACAATATGAGTCAATTTCTCAAAAAGTAATAAAGTACTAATATTTCAATCTTCAGGGCATGTTTGGTTGCAACAATCCAGTCAACAGGAGCGGCACAGAGCACCATCAAATTAGTGGCAACAAACCTTATTGCTAATGGCAATGTCTGGGAGGGCGTACAGTTGCTCTGTCTAATTGGCAAGGGGCTAGATGCATGTCGATATTTGATTTCCTATGGCCTATGGGAAGCAGCTGTTTGGCTGGCCAAGTCAGTACTGCCAATAGCAGAAATGCATGAGGTGATGCGCAAGTGGGCTGATCATCTGTGGGGTAATGGAAATAAGGTTAGTATTATTAATCACCAGCATTATAAAATGTGCAAAGATATTACCAAAACATTTGTCTTTTGTTGTGCCCTTCCCCAAGGATTAACGTGACATTTTATTACAGTTCTCACAGTCGTGAATATGATGATTACAGTTTCCTGAGGTTTTATGTCATACAGGTTATTGTGCATCCCAGAAACCTGAAATTGTAAATACACAAAGTGATTGGGAAGTGTGAAGTATTACATACTGACAGAGCTCTGTCAATGACATGGCTCACCTGACATTGTTAATGTAGTGTATAATTGTGCTTTGTCTGTAACTCAGATCAGGAAATCAGGATGTACAGAATTACTGGGTAGAAACTCTGACCACTAGGAAGATAAGTGGATGGATGGTATTAAACTAAATCTTTCATGAATAAGATGTGTGCACTTTGTACAAATATTGAAGCTGAGTGTGTCTTAGAAATTCTGTTAATGTGAATTGCTTTCACATGCTCCTTTCTTTCTTTCAGCTGAGAAGCTGAAAGAAAGTGTTCCCTTCCCTTTGGTTCTAAAATACTTGTTGCTGTGTTTGTAAGGAAAGTAAATAGTTTCACCAAACGAAGATATTTCCACCCTGTTGTGCACTTTTTGTTGCTGTTTCAAGGTATAACTGTTGATAAGCTCAGTCCTTAACTCTGAAGTGTGGTAATGCAATGTCTGTTTCAAGAACAAGGCACTACTGGTGATGCTGTCAATGTGCCAATTTGAGCGTGTGTTGGAACTGCTGGGGGCTCAAAAGT
>Ga0131853_10003183_pt1 | contig 29440 bp, 25 predicted proteins | sample TergutLab28metaG_FD_92764 | JGI IMG/M metagenome (GOLD analysis project Ga0131853, IMG submission 92764) | Labiotermes labralis P1 segment gut microbial communities from Petit-Saut dam, French Guiana - Lab288 P1 (version 2) (version 2) | ecosystem: Host-associated > Arthropoda: Insects >... | reverse complement strand
CTTCAAAGACTGGGAGCTAGATCTTATAAGGGTGGACGCCAGTGAGCGCTTTCTGGGCAAGTTAGCCGGGGTGACAGACCCTGAGCAAAAGCGAAAAATCATAGGCGAAGAGTTTATCCGTGTGTTTGAAGAAGAAGCCGCAAAAATCGGCAAGGTGGACTTTCTGGCCCAGGGCACAATTTACCCGGACGTTATAGAGTCGGGGGTGGGGGACAGCGCAATGGTTAAATCTCACCACAACGTGGGTGGGTTGCCTGACCACGTTGACTTTACCGATATCATTGAACCCCTGCGCACGCTTTTCAAGGACGAAGTGCGTGTCCTTGGCTCGGTTCTCGGCCTGCCGGACTATTTGGTCTGGCGCCAACCGTTCCCCGGCCCGGGGCTGGCTGTACGGGTTATCGGAGAGATTACCCGGAAAAAGCTTGACATCCTGCGAGATGCCGACTACATCTTCCGCGAGGAGATTGTCAGTGCAGGGCTTGACCGTGAGATTGGCCAGTACTTCGCAGTTATTACCGACATGCGCTCGGTGGGAGTTAAAGGGGCCGGGCGTACTTACGACTACACCTTGGCCTTGCGTGCGGTTGTCACCGGTGACTTTATGACGGCCCAGTGGGCGCGGATACCATTCGATGTGTTGGCGAAGGTTTCGGCGCGTATTGTAAATGAGGTGCGCGGCGTGGGCCGGGTGGTTTATGATATTACGAATAAGCCGCCGGGGACTATTGAGTGGGAGTAATAACAAAGTACTTTACGACCACAACAAAGGCCGCTAGCATGTGTTCAGTACCCGAGCTTATCTCCTCAGAACCATACCCAAACACTACATCGAGGTAACACCATGCCGATAGATAAAAAATATCAAAGTGATGTCGACATAATCCTCTCCCACCGGCACGACAACGGGGGCGATTATTGGGCTACGCCGGACAAAAAACTGTCGAAAGGCTCACCATTTTCGACCTATTGCTGTGCGCTCATATTACTGGAGCTCGGCATGGAGCCCACCGACCCGATACTCACAAAAGTGGCCGAGTTGTTTTTTGAAATATGGCGAGAGGACGGTCGGTTTAAACTCTACCCTAGCGGGGCAATTTACCCCTGCCATACAGCCTACGTAGCCAGCTTACTCTGCCGCATGGGGCATGTGGCTGACGAGCGTATACAAACGACACTGCGGCATTTTTTAGACACCCCATATACTGACGGCGGTTGGCGCTGCAAAAAGTTTTCGTTTGGCCGCGGGCCAGAGACTGAATACTCAAACCCGCTGCCCACCCTAAATGTACTTGACGCTTTTCGCTTTAGCCACTACCTAAACAACGAGCCTGCGCTTGACAAAGCAGTCGATTTTCTGCTGGAACATTGGACAATCAAAACGCCGATAGGGCCTTGCCAATATGGAATCGGCACGCGGTTCATGCAGGTCGAGTATCCGTTCTTGGGCTACAACCTTTTTCTTTATGTCTATGTTTTGTCTTTTTACAATCGGGCCAAGGGTGATGTGCGGTTTCTTGAAGCGCTAAAAGCGCTGGAAGGCAAAATGGTCAACGGGCAGATTGTTGTCGAGCGCATAGTGCCAAAGTTAGCCAAACTTGATTTTTGCAAGAAGGGTCAGCCGAGTGAGTTGGCCACAAGACGCTACAACGAGATTATTGCGAACCTAAGGTAACGCATATTACATAGGATGCACGCTGCAAAGCTCCGCCGGTTCATCATTTGGCGAGTAGTATAAGTGCCTACAAAAGCGATGCTACGTGCTATGGAGGGCAGCAATGAACCAAAAAAAGCAGCCCGACAAGTTTTATCGTTATCTCATGATGACAGGGCATATCTGCTGTGACATGAACATGGCCGCTATACCGGCGCTGTTGCCTTTTTTGGTGCTTCAGCGCGGAATAGATTACACCGCGGCGGCCGGGCTGATTTTCGCCAGTGGTTTTTTATCCTCACTCATTCAGCCGCTTATCGGTATGCTCTCCGACCGCAGGCAGATGCCCTGGTTGATGGGTCTGGGTATTTTAATGACCGGCCTTGGTGTTGCGGCTATCGGGTTTATGGAGGACTACTGGGGGATGTTCGCAGTGGTGGTCTTTGCCGGGATTGGCGGCGCACTTTTCCACCCAGAGGGCGGGAGGATGGCAAACTGCGTGGCCGGCGAGAATAAAGGGGCCAGTATGGGAGCTTTTGCCGCCGGCGGGAACCTGGGTTTTGTGGTAGGGCCGGTTATAGCGGCACTTTCTGTGCTGACCTGGGGGCTGCGAGGCATTGCGGTTGTAATGATTCCAACGGCTGTGGTGGTGGCGGTATTTTTTGCGCTACACAAAAAGCTTATGCAACTGTCCAGCGCCGCGGGCGGGCAAGCGCGGGAAATAGCGGAAGCCAGTGGGCAGAAGGACGACTGGCCGGCGCTTTCAAGGCTTTGCATATCCATGTTTTCACGCTCGATAATACATAGTGGGCTGCAAACCTTTATCCCGCTTTATTGGGTGTCGGTTTTGATTCAGACACAGCAGCAGGGCAGTCTTATGCTGACAGTTATGGCTCTTGCGTTTGCAGCGGCCAGTTTTGCTGGCGGGTGGCTTGCCGACCGGTTTGGGTTTATTCGGGTCATACGCGTTACTTTTGCGGCGGTGGCCCCGCTTATTATACTTACATCGCTAGCGAGCAATGTATGGCTTGCTACAGCCCTTGTTCTGCCGCTGGCGGCAGCGCTCAGCACCGGGTTTGGCCCGTCGGTTGTGCTGGGGCAGCGCTATCTGCCCAATCGCTTGGGCATGGCCTCGGGCATCACGCTAGGGATTGCCGTTGGGGTGGGTGGCATTGCTTCACCCCTTCTCGGCATGGTTGGCGACAGCCATGGGCTCCCGGCTGTGATGTATGTATTGGCGGGTGTGGCGGCCATTGGGTTCCTCGGTACTTTGGCAATCAAAGAGCCGCCGCGCGACACGCCCGCCCCGCCCAGTGGCGACGCAGAGAACCAAGAAACCGCTCCGGACTCTCCGGCTGTTGTTTAGCGAGTATTTTGGGTGGGTTGCCCATAGGTTGTGCCAATTAATAACATGTTGCAATGTCAGTGGTGAATCTTGCAATGCCGCTGCCAATATGATATAATTATCGCCATACATAATGGATTTTAAGATAGTCAGCGTATATTCAGAAAGGAGCTACATATATGCCAATAAGATCGATTGGTAAAGGCCTCGGATTGGGCGTTGGAATGGGTGTTGGCAACCAGTTAGCGAACAAACTCATGGGTAACTTTGGCCAGGGTGGTAATGGTCAAAACGGGCAGGGCGGCGGGGTACAGTGCGCCGGCTGCGGCACCGTCAACCAAGAAGGAATGAGGTTTTGCGGCGGGTGTGGCGGCGAAGTAGTAGCTATGGCGCCTGCGGCGGCAATACCTGCGAGTGGCATCAGATGCGGGTGTGGAGCTGTCAACGAAGAGAGCAGGAAATTCTGCAGCGGTTGCGGCAACAAGTTGGAAGCCCCGGCCCCGACAAACGGTATAGCGTGTGGCTGCGGCGCCATCAACGAAGAAGGCAGAAAGTTCTGCAGCGGTTGCGGCAGCAAGATTGAAGCTCCCCCAGCTAATGCGGGAGGCATAGCCTGTGCTGGTTGCGGAGAAATGAATGAAGCCGGCAAGAGCTTCTGCGGATCTTGCGGCGGCAAGCTGGAAGCCCCTAGGGCGGCGGCACCGACAACGTGCGGCGGGTGCGGCGCGCAGCTGGAAGACGGCAAAAAGTTCTGTGGGGAGTGCGGCAATAAAGTTTAATTAATTTAGTAACTTGGAGGATGTACGCAATGTCGGTAGAGCAATCAACGAGAAAATACACTCCCAAACAACTGTGGAGTATGACAATGCCCTTTGTGTGGGCAAAGCTTACGCTAAGGCTGATAGGAATACTCGTCGGCGCCGTGATAATGGCAATAAGTATTTGGATATTCAATATAAGTCCGGCGGTGGGTTTTTTTGCCGTTATTATAGGTTTTAGCTTGGCGATAGGTGCTTATGGTTTCATCGTGCGGGTTTTTGGCTTCGCGGTAAGAGTTGGCCATATCGCCGTGCTGACCGAGACTATAAAGACCGGGAAGCTGCCGGCCAATCAGCTTGCGCACGGCAAGAACAAAGTGGTCGCGAAGTTCCAGACTGCTGCCGTTTTCTTTGTGCTCAATAGCCTGGTGGACAGAGCGGTAAAGCAGCTGCAAGGGACACTGGGTTCCGCCCTGGGTCTTTTGGGTGGGCTAGGTCTGATTGGTACGTTCGCCCAAAAGTTTGTTGGGATGGCGCTTAAGTTCGTGGACGAATGCATTATAGGCTGGATATTCTACAACGACGACAAACAGCAAACCGCCACAAAGGGCGCCGTGGACGGCGTTGTTATCTACGTACAAAACTGGAAAGCGATATTGGGCGGCGCGCTGAAGACCACTGCTATAAGCACGCTTTTGGTAATTGGTCTTGGTTTGGTGCTGGTGTTGCTGTTCACATGGCTCCTAAGCTTTGTTTCCGGGCTTTGGGGAGCACTCGCGTTCTTCTTGGGCATTATGATTGCCATTACGGTAAAGCGGGCTATGCTGGACAGCTGGACAATGATTAGCATGATGAATACATACATGCAAGTGGCGCCGACAACCGAGATAGCGTTTGACGTGTACGGCAAGCTCGCCGCGCTCTCGCCCTCCTTTAGAAAGATGCGCGACCAGGCAAGCAGCGAGATTGGCACCGCTCCGGCAGGGACCCCGGGTATGGGTATGGGGACACCGCCAAGGCCAGCAGCCGCAGCACCGGTATTTTGCGGGGAGTGTGGGGCAAAGAACGCGCCCGGCACCCAGTTCTGCGGGGAATGCGGCAAGAAAGTTTAGTACGGAGCAACCTCTACATACTACAACGAAACCGCCCGACTGCCATGCGCAGCCGGGCGGTTTTTGCGTGTATTTACTATAGCGTCTTTGTAAACTTCGCCAAGCGCTCAACCGCTTCTTTGATATTGTCCATCGAATTCGCGTAAGAGAAGCGAATATACCCTTCGCCGAACTTACCAAACGCGGTGCCCCAGGCTGCTGCCACACCGGCCTCGTTGAGAAGGCGGTCGGCAAACTCTGCGTCGGGCAGCCCAAAGCTGGAGATATCCGGGAAGACGTAGAACGCGCCCTGTGGCATACAGCACTTAACGCCGTCGATCTCATTTAGCGCCGCTACCAGGTAGTTACGCCTCTCTATGAACGCGGCCCGCATTTCATCCACCGCGTCTTGTGGGCCGCCGAGTGCCTCTATAGCCGCCATCTGGCTGAACGACGCGGTGCAGGAGTTTGAGTTGACCATCAGCATCTCCATATGCTTTGCAAGCTCGGGGTGCATGATCCCGTACCCCAGCCGCCAACCGGTCATAGAATATGTCTTCGAGAAGCCGTCCAGGATGATTGTCCTGTCCTTAAACCCGGGCAGCGAGGCTATAGAGCAGACTTCGCCTTCAAAAATCAGCCGGTCATAGATTTCATCCGACATGATAAAGATATCCGGGCGAGCCTTGAGAACTTCCGCTATCGCCGTTACGTCCTCGCGGGTAAACACACCGCCTGTGGGGTTGGACGGGCTGTTGATTATCACCAGCTTGGTCTTCGGCGTTATCAGCTTTTTGAACTCCTCCAGGTTGAGCCTAAAGTCGTTTTCGGCTGAGAGCCGCAACGGAACGGGGACGCCGCCCGCAAACCGAATGCAGGACTCGTAAATCGGGAACGAGGGGTTGGGGTAGACAACTTCGTCCCCCGGGTTAATTAGCATCTGCATGGTGTAGAACATTACCGGTTTGCCCCCGGGCACAATTACGACCTCTTCCTTCGCGGTCTTGATGCTCTTGTGCCGCGCGGCGTAATCGGCTATGGCTTGCCTCGCCTCGGGGAAACCCGGCGCGGGGGAGTAGCCTGTATAGCCGTTGTTCATGGCGTGGCAGGCCGCGTCGATTATGTTTTGCGGGGTCTTAAAGTCCGGCTGGCCTATCTCCATGTGTATGATGGTGCGCCCCTGGGCTTCCAGCGCCCTGGCTTTGGCAAGGATAGCAAAAGCGGATTCGGTGTGAAGAAGGTTCATTCTCTGTGCTACTGCGTTTTCAAACATTTGATATTTTACCTCCTCGTGTCGAAAAAGTCTTTTAGTCTTCTAGCAGTGCCCATGCGCGGTTGAGTGTTCGCTTTGTGTTTGCGAGAATAATATCGCCGTCTTGCCCCGGGCGCGGCTGCACTTCCATGGACAAGACCAGTGGGTCCTCAGCACGCAGGAAGCCCTCCGCCTTTAGCACCCTGAGGAAATCCAGCAGCTCGGCGGTGTCGTTTGCGCCGTTTGGGAACCCGAAGCACGGGTGGACATCGCCAAAGGCTTCGCAGCCCTCCACCACCACCGCGTTGCCGAAGTGCAGGTGAGTGATATACGGCTTTAGTAATTGTAACACAAACCGGCTGGTTTCGTAAGTGGTAGGGAAGTGGGAAAGGTCTACGCAAAGCCCAAAATTGCTGTGGGTGGTGCGCATCTCCGCCGCGAACTTGGCGGCGTAAGGCGCGGGCCCTATCAGCACGGCTTTGTCCATGTCGAAGTCAAAAAGCTCAAGTTCAACGCTCATGCCCTTGGGTTTAGCGTAATCGCAGACATTGCGGGTGGTCTTCAGCAGCTGGGCGTAGCTTTGCTCTTTTGCGGCTTCCTCCCATTTGCCGGCCAGGAAGGTTATCTCCTTTGCTCCGAGGTATTCAGCCTCGTCTATCGACTCCATCAAGGTGTCTTCGGCTTTTTGCCTTTCTGTTTCATCGATGTGGTTGGGGTTGAGCTTTGGGCCAAGTATCCTTGTGTGTACGCCGTAGCAGACTTTCATGTGGCTGTCTGTCAAAATCTGCTTTGCCGCTTCGCGGGTTTTGTCGTCCTTAATTTGGCCGACCTCTATGGCATCAAAAAAGTCGTCGCAGGCAAGGGTTTTTAGCGAATCAAGGAGCTCGTAGCGCGCCGGCGGATGAATCATCCACTGGACGACGCCCACCTTAAAATACTTATGGATCGAATCTTTCACTGCAGATCACACCTTTCTTGCAATAGAAGCCGGCTTTAGAGGTGTACATGTGGCACCCGAAAGCCGGCTCCCCGGTCGCTTTCAATCAGCCGCCAAAATATCTTACTTACTCATTTGTTTGGCGGCGAGCAGGACAGCTTCAAAAATCTTAATATACCCCGTACAGCGGCAAAGGTTACCTGAGAGGGCCAGCTTGACCTCGTCCATGGTAGGGCTGGGGTTCTCTTTGAGGAAGGCTATAGTAGTTAGGACCATACCGGGCGTGCAGTACCCGCACTGGATTGCGCCTGCGTCGACAAATGCCTGTTGGACAGGGTGGAGCGTTCCGTCCTCGGACGCCGCGCCCTCGATAGTTGTGACGTCTTTGCCCGCGGCCATGCCAGTTAGGTAAGTGCACGAGCGGACAGCGCGCCCGTCGATTATAACGGTGCAGGTTCCGCAGTCACCTGTCCCGCAGGATTTTTTGGTACCGGTCAGCCCAAATTTGTTTCTGATAGTGTCTACCAAAATCTCGCTCGCGCCGACTTCGCAGCTTACGGCTTTTCCGTTTAGTTTAAATTCTACAGCTTGCACTCTTACACCCCCTGCGCGTTATTCCAAGCCATGGCAACCGCGCGCTCAACGGCAGTGCAAGTTACCAGCTCTTTGTATTGTTTAAACCGGTCGTCGCGTAGCCTTGCTTCCGGCGGGAAGTTCTGGCGAAGGTACTCAAGGGCGGCCTCTTTATTTTTGCCGGTTATCGCCTTTTCAGTGCTAAAGGCGCGTACCGAGGTGGCGTTCAGTGCGCCCAAGCCTATGGTAGCCTTTGTGCAAACGCCGTCCGCAACGGTAAGGGAGGCACCGATAAGCACGTTCCCGATATCCTGAGATTTTCTGCGCGCAAGGCGGATATACCCGCTGCCGTCTCCGGTCTTTGGCGCGTCAAAGTAAATCTCCCTGATAAGCTCGCTTGGCGCTATCACCGTCTTGTAGGACTCGACAAATAGCTCCTCCACGGCTACTGTGCGCGCACCGTTCGCGCTGGCAAGCACAACCTTTGCCCCAAGCCCGATAAGCATTGTCGAGCAATCGGCCGAAGGCGCGCATGTTCCAAGGTTGCCGGCGGCGGTCGCAACCCGCCGGATTGGAGGGCTGGCAAGTTGCCTGACAGCCTCAACCAGGCCGGGCACTTTTTGTATTATCGGGCTTTCAAGCATCTGGGCGAAAGTCACAGCGCCGCCTATAACAATTTTGCCCTCGCGCTCGGTTATGTCTTTTAGCTCTTTTATGTCGGCGATATAGATTGTCGCCCCGGGCTTGAGTGTACCCTCGGCTATTTTGAGTACGATATCTGTTCCTCCGTTGACTATAACCGCTGTATCCTTGTATTTTTCCAGCAGTTCAAGTGCGGACTTAATATCGGTAGGTTTAAAAAATTCGGTTTTCATGATCTATGCCTCCCTTCCTTAAAACTTTTTGCCTTTGAAGGCCCCAGCCAATCTCATAGGTGTAAGCGGTATGGCGTTGACTTTAACCCCGGTCGCGTCCCAAATCGCGTTGCGTATGGCCGGCGCACCCGGGATAAGCCCCGGCTCTCCCACACCCTTTGCCCCAAACGGGCCAAGGCAGTTGGCCGCCTCGACTATCAGGGACTTGTGCTCGGGCATGTCAAGGCTGGTGGGAATTAGATATTTATGCATTGTGGCGTTTTCCATACGCCCTTTGTCGATAAAGTGTTCTTCCATTATTCCCCAGCCGATTGACTGGCCGGTAGCGCCTTCCATCTGGCCCTCGACCTGCTGCGGGTTTAGGGCCTTGCCGACATCGCAGGCGAAGGTGGACTTAACAAGAGTTAGCTCGCCGGTCTCGGTATCCACTTCGACTTCGAACCCCTGCACGCCGAAGGCATACGAGTGCCAGGTAACGCCTTGCCCGCCGGGCTGTGCAAGGCCAGGCTGTGGCGGGTACCATGTACCTATAACGCTGAGCGGCACCTGGGTGAGGTAAGCTTTCCTGATAACGTCGGCAAAATCCAGAGCCTTGTCATCGTCCTTATGGCTGCCTTTATAGAAGATTTTGGAGTCTTCCACGTCGAGGTCTCTCGGGTCGGCGGTCAGCATTGCCCCGGCCACCTTGAGTATCCTCTCGCGCAGCTGCTGCGCACCGTCGCAAACGGCGTTGCCAACCATAACCGTTGTGCGCGAGCCGACTGTCGGGCCGCTGTCTGGGCTGGTGGAGGTATCGCCGATAAACACCTCGATATCGTCGATATTCATGCCCAGAACTTCGGCGGCTAACTGCGAGATGACCGTCGTAGTGCCTTGGCCCATCTCGGTGCAGGAGAAGTGAATCTGCAGCGAGCCGTCGGTGTTTAGGGTAAGCATTGCGTTGCCGCCCTCAAAGAATAGCGGGATGCCCGAACCGTATTTAAAAGCGGCTATCCCCCTGCCCCGGCGGATAGGACCTGTTCCCCGGTCGAAGGGCTTATCCCAGCCCATTTCTTTGTGCACAACGTCCAGACACTCGCCCAGGCCTAAGCCGCGCTCTTCGGTCATATAAGCGCCGGTAATGGTTTTGTCGCCGTGTACAAGCATGTTCTTGCGGCGAATCTCAAAAGAGTCCATACCGATAGTTTTGGCGAGTTCCTCAATTTGGCTTTCCACCGCAAAGTTTATTTGGGGGACGCCAAAGCCTCTGAAAGCGTTGCCGTACGTACAGTTGGTGTAGACCGAATAAGATCTTGCGCGCATGTTGGGAACGCGATAGGTACCGCCGGAGTAAACGGCTGTTCGCATGGTCACGCCGTATTGCGGCGACTTGGCTCCGCCCATCGAGACATACGCGCCCTTGTTTAGGTAGGTAACAACATCCATAGCCACTATGGTTCCGTCTTTCATGGCGCCCAGTTTGTGTGTTATATAGGTGGCGTGGCGCTTGCCGGTTGTCCTAAAGACCTCTTCCCTTGTGAGCATAAACTGGACCGGCTTGCCTGTCTTGATTGCCAAAACGCCGGCCACGGCTGAAACATCCAGGGTTGAGTCCTCTTTGCCGCCGAAGCCACCGCCGACATGGGGGGCAATGCAGCGCACCTTGGACTGTGGCAGATTAAAAACTCCCGCAAGCGCACGCCGCCCCTGGAAAACCGCCTGGTTCGCCGAGGTTATAACGATTCCGCCCGTTTGCGGGTCGGGCTCGGCTATGCAGATATCCTGCTCCATATATGCGTGGTCGACCATGGGGGTCTCGTACTCGTTCTCAATGATGATCTCAGCCTTCGCGAAGCCCGCGTCAATGTCTCCACAGTCAACGCCGACAGTGGCCAGCAGGTTGCCTTTCTCTTTGTAGATTGTGTCCGGGTGGATAACGAAGGCGTCGTCCTTTATGGCTTCCCTGGGGTCGTCGTAGGCTATTAGCTCTTCGTACTCAACATCAATCAACTCAAGGGCTTTAAGTGCGGTTTCTTCGTCAACCGCGGCCAAAATCGCCACGGGGTCACCCTCGTAGTTGACCTTTTTCTCGGCGATAACCGGTTTGTCCATAACCATGGGACCATAGCTGTTTCGCCCGGGCAGGTCCTTTGCGATCATGACGGTCTCAACGCCGGGCAGCGCCTTGGCTTTCGAGGTGTCTATGCTCTTTATGTAAGCGTGCGGATACTTTGCGAAAAGCGCTTTAGCCACAAGCATGTCGGGGCGGATAAAGTCGGGCGAGTATTTGGCCTTGCCGGTAACCTTTGCCACCGCGTCGGTGCGTTTAACGCTTTTGCCAACGTATGCAAATTTATCTTTCATGTCACTGTCCTTTCTTTAGGGCGCACCCCGAAGCTGAGGCAACGAGCCAGGGGTACGCTCTAGGATTAATTGTATTTGCTACATAAGACTTGGCAGGAATGTAACGACCGCCGGGAAGAAGATGCAGATGAGCAGCACAACGAGAACCGCAAAGAAGAAAGGCAAACTGCCCATAAAGATCTCTTCGATTGTTACGTCTTCGGCGCCTTTCATTCCATGGGTGGCGGCTTTTACCGTAAATACGTTCATTCCAAACGGGGGTGTAATCAGGCCGCTGCCTACCGCGACTATCATTACTATGCCGAACCACACAAGGTCATAGCCCAAATCGACGACAATCGGAACCATGAGTGGGATAGTAAGCAGCATGGTAGAGGTGGAGTCAAGCACACTTGCAACCGCCAGTATTATCACCATAAACACCAGGATAACAACGATAGGCGCGGGGTCAAGGCGCTCGACCAGTCTGCCCGCCATGTTTATTACACCGCCCATCGAGAGGGCACGGGCATAAGTAGACGCAGCGATAATCAGAATCAGTACCCGCCCGGTGGAGGACGCAGTCGAGAGCAGGGTCTCCCACATTGCCCTAAGGGTGAACTTGCCCTTGGCAATTACGATGATAAACGCGCCAAACGCGCCCACACCGCCCGCTTCGGTAGGTGTGAAGAAACCCAGCCATATACCGCCCAGCGAGCAGAAAATCAGCACTACTATCGCCCATGGCTTTAGGATGATCTTCCAGAAGTTTTTGCGCTCTTCATCGGTGAGCGGCTCAGCTTCTGGTACATGGGTCGGGCGCCGCCACGCGATGATAAGTATAACGGCGATAATCGCCACCGCCAAAATAAGCCCCGGAATTATACCGGCGATAAACAGCCTGCCGATAGACGTATCGGCTTGTGATCCATATACGATCATCAAAAGGCTGGGCGGCAAAAGAAAGCCCAAAATAGCCGAGCTGGAAATAGTGCCAAGGGCCAGCTTACGGTTGTACTTAAGGCGCATCATCTGGGGCAGCGCAATCTTGGTAAACACCACAGCAGAGGCAATAGTTACGCCGGTGGTTGCCGAAAACAGGGCGTTTGCGACAACTGTGGTAATGCCTACGCCGCCGCGCACCCGCTTTAGAAGCACGCTTGCCGCGTCGTACAGCTCCTGGCTGACCCCCGAGAGGTTGACAAGCAGCCCCATCAAAACAAACAAGGGTATAACCCCGAACATATACTGCCGGATGGTCGCCCAGGCAGCCTGGCTGAGCACGTTCATTGCCACCTCAAACCTGCCGGTGATTAAGAATACGCCAACAAGGCTTGTAGCCATAAGAGAGGTGCCTATATGTACGCCGGAAACAAGGAAGACCAGCAACAAGCCCAGAGTAATAAGTGCAAACATTTCGGGAGAAATCATTTGGCGTCTCCTCCTTCCGCGGCTGCCTTTTGGGGCTCGCTTTTTGGTGGCTTTTTGTCATCGAGGAGGCTGGGGTTTACCAGCCTGATTACGTTCTTGATAATCAGGAATATATACTCGATAACCATCAGAGCCGACCCAAGCAGAATCGAAAATCGCCCGGGAATGGTTGAGATGCGCAATGTTCCCGCAAGCTCCGCGTCGCCGATAGCAACCGCCCTTTGAAAACCGGGCAAGCTGGAATAGAGAATAAACGCAAATACGAGGGCGCCAAGTATACACGCGATAATGTCGATAATTGCTTTGCCCTTAAAGCCGACCTTGTCGTAAATTATGGTGGAGCGCAGGTGAGTGCCCTCCATCAACACGTAGGGAATCTGTAAAAAACAAAGGATGATAATTGCGTTGCTGACGATCTCCGCAACGCCTTGGATTGGGCTGTTAAAAGCGACGCGTGCAATAACATCAGTCGTAATAATCAGCATCAACCCGAAAATTATTATTGCCGCAAACGCATTGATGTTTGTGAGCGCAAAGCTAAACGCACGGTCAATTTTACGAAAAACAGACAAACGCCCTTCCCTCCCATCGGAGCTTGTTTTGTCACCCACCAGGTATGCTCTCGCCTTGTGGGCAGAGGACGAAGTAAGGGCAGCGTCCCCTGCGGTAAGGCGAAAAGCATACTCACGGTTTGGTGGCGCGCTTAAATTAGCTTAATACAAACAGTGCAAAGAGGCTTTTGTCGTTATTCGCCCAACCAGTCGCGTATTCTGGGCACTCCGTTTTCTTCGAGCAACTCAAACCAGCGCTCGACGATTTCGGCACCGGGGTAGCCATGCGAATCCAAAGTTTGCACAAGACCTAATACGATATTGTCAAGACTTGCTGCCCATGCTTCTTGGTCCGCGCGGCTGAGTGTATGTACTGTTACCCCAACTTCGGCCATATGATCCAAGCTGCCGGCATGGATATCCGCCATGAAGGCAGTCGAGCGGGCCAGGTAAGCATCGCCTTCCTCGACAAGGATTTGCTGCACTGCTGCAGGCAACCCGTCCCATGACTGCTGGTTTATGGTGATAGCGTTAAACGGCTTGGAACCGAATCCCGCATTCAGGTAGTAGGGAGTAACTTCGTATATCATCAGGTTCATCATAGAGCGGGTAGGCTGTATGGTCATGTCGATAACAGCTGTTTGAATGTTTTGGTAGGCTTCGGGGATGCTTGTTTGCACGCCTGCCGCACCCGAACCCTCAACCCAAGCAAGGTTAATACCAGCAGCGCCGATTCTCGCCCCGCTGATGTCCGCGAGCGAGGTTACCGGGATAGCGCTGTATAGTCCGTAAGGGTCGCTAAAACCCAAACCGAGGTAAATCTGGTTGAAATTCTCAAAGCTGGTTCTCAGTTGGGGGAACTCCTGCAGCATCTGCGCGTAAACCACCGCGCCGACCTCTGGGTCGGGAACAGTGAACGGCATGCTGAACATCATTGTCTGGAGAGGCAGACGCGACGCCTCAAACACCAGGATGATGCAACCGATGTCCACGAGGCCGCTTTCAATGCCTTCAAGCTCGTTGCCTAGGGTAATAATCGAGCCGCCGTAAGCGCGTATCCATTCGATAGTGTAGTCGGTTTCAGCCGCTACGCGATCAGCGACAGTTTGTACGAAGTACTGCTCAAAGCTAATAATCCACGGATTTGTCTCCGCGTGCCCCGAGCCGACGCGCAGCGTAATGGTACCGCCGCCGGTGGCTGCTCCTGCCTCGCCGGTGGGCGTACCTCCGGTTGCTCCGCCGCCATTTCCGCAGGCAGCCAGAATCAGCGACAACATAACAACCATCACTAGCAGCTTAATAGAAAATCTCTTCACAGCATAGATCCTCCCTTTTCATTAATCTTACATATCACCACCCCAGCACCGACGGTTAGAGCGCCATCCCAAAAATCATGTCTGCGCGCGAAGTTAAAGTGCAAACTAGACTCTTGCGGGCTAGGCTCATAGCGTTTGAGTGCCGGGGCAATAAACACAATCTATCTTGCGGGCGCGGCCCTGGGGACCCACAGGCCGAGAACACCAATCCAGCAATAACGGATATTGTATCCAATGTTCATGCTATACTAAAGCACGCAGGAAATCAATATAATTCCTATGATTTTGTATGTCCTCACAATAAAATTAGTGAAAAACGTGCAGGTTGTCTAAGTTGTAACAATTGACAATTGTGATAAGGTAATATATACTTATAAAATTGCATCCTTAATGATGCGCAAGGTAAATCTTACCAAAAGGAAGAATTAGTTAATGGCGAAGGCTTCTCTAGGTTTTAGCGAACCTCGGGCTGTTGAGGCTCCAATTATTTCACAGACTGTGTCCGATAAAGTTTATCGGTGGATAAAAAATGCCATTATCAGCGGGGATATAAAGCCCGGCGAGCGCATTATTCAGGAAAACCTGACCAAGCATTTAAACGTTAGCCGCACCCCCGTTAGAGACGCTCTTCAGCGCTTGAGCGCGGAAAAGCTGGTTATACTCACGCCTTTTCACGGTGCTGAGGTCTTTGCGCTATCTAAAAAAAGTCTTGACGAAATCTATGAAGTGCGCATTGTTATGGAAGCTTTCGCAGCGAGTAAAGCCTGCGATTTAATTACAGACAGCGAACTCGCCGAGCTGCGCAGCATCAACGATCAAATATCGAAAAGCAGCGCATCGATTCCCAAATGCATGGAGCTGGACAGACGGTTCCACAGCAAAATATGCCTGATAGCGCGTTCAGACTATATAATAGAAGTCTTAAATGCGGTTTGGGATAAGAGCGATCCTTACAAATCCATTTTCTATACCTTGCCCGGAAGCAACGACCGCGCCGTTGAGGAGCATAGCGCAATGCTAAACAGTCTTAGTTTGAGGGATAAGGACGCTTTGGACAAAGCGGTTCATCTCCATCTGCGCGACGTTGTGGATACTATCTCGCTGCTTTCCGGGGCGTTTAAGGCCCAATAAAATACTAAGTTTCTGGAATTCAAATCGCATCAGTTAATATAACGTACGCGACAAAGTGTATGTATATTAGTTGGTGCGTCTATTTTTTTTGTGAATTTTCTATTGCTTTATTGTAAGACAGGCTATATAATTAAATTGGATACAATATACGAAGAGTTTGGGAGGTATTTACATGGCGCTTACGATCCGTCCACTCAACACCGGCTTTGTCACGACCATACCTAAGCAATATTTGTATCACCACACCACGGTGCCTTATTTGTCACACGTGCCGGACGAGCGCATCGAGATGCCATGCTTTGCCTTTTTGGTGGAGGGCGGCGAAAAGCTGTTGCTTGTGGACACCGGCATGGCTTGGACCGAGCAAGCGACCAAATACCACCACCCGGGTTCTTACCAACCTGAGGGTATGTCGATTATTGAGCAGCTTAAAAATGTCGGCTACTCGCCAAGCGATGTTGAAATTGTCGTGTTTACCCACATGCACTGGGACCACATCTACTATATGGATAAGTTCGAGAGTGCCGAGTTCTTTGTGCACGAGAAAGAATACGCCTTTGCGATGGACCCAATACCGCTGTACTACAAATCCTACGAGCACCCGGCCTTGGGAATAAAGAGGCCGTTTGAAGGAATTAAAATGACAACGGTCAGCGGTGAGACCGAAATAATACCCGGCGTGCGCGTGTTTGAAACATTTGGGCACTCGCCGGGGCACCAGTCGGTCGAGATCGACACCAAGAACGGGAGCTACATATGCTGCGGCGACTCCCTCTTTATTCTGGACAACCTTAACCCGATTAGGGAGATCCATTACGACATAACCCCGCCCGGGCGCTACGCCGATATTATCGCCACCTGGAAAAGCATAGAGCTGCAAAAGAAGAGAGCCGCCCACCCGGGTCTGATTCTGCCCTGCCACGAGGCCAGCCTTCTTGCGCATATAAAAGAAACTCCTGTGCTCGGCCTTTAGAACCTATGTTCAATACTCAAGCTGCCCCCGAGTCAGCGATTTTAACAAGGAGGGACCCCAAAATGGCAACGATCGCTATAGTAGCTAGCTGTGACACTAAATACCACGAGGTTCGTTTTGTTGAAGCCGCCGTGCGCAAAGCCGGCCACATCCCCCTGATAATAGACATCAGCGTTGGGAAAGATTCCTCGGTTGTCAGCGACATTACAAAGCAGTATATACTTGAGCAGGGCGGTTACGACTGGGCAAAGGTCCGCGACTTTACCAAGAGCAAGGCAATTGACGCGATGTCCGAGAGCGTGAGCAAAGTACTGCCCCAGCTGTGCGCGCAGGGAAAAATCGACGGTGCTTTTGGTATGGGCGGCCTGCAAAACACGGTTATGTGCTCGGCGGCGTTTAGGCAACTGCCACTCGGATTCCCCAAGATTATTGTCTCGACCATTGCCTGTGGGTACCGCTACTTTGACCTTGTTGTGGGCGACAAGGACATAACGGTTGTGCCATCCGTTGTGGACTTCGCGGGGCTTAACCCGGTCTCTGAGGTAGTACTGGGAAATGCAATATCCGCCATAATCGGTATGGTGGAGCATGGCGGGGCAAAAATAAACACCCAGGGCCGTTTCTTGATTGGCACCACGCTGATGGGTATAACAAACGACTCGGTAATGGCTGCCGCCGATAAGCTGATTGAGCGGGGCAACGAAGTCATGAGCTTCCACTCGACCGGCATAGGCGGCCGGGTGATGGAGAAGATGATTTATGACGGACATATAAAAGCCGTGATGGACTTGACCCTGCACGAAATGACAGCCGAATACTTTGGCGGATACGGCTACAGCAAAGGCGCCAACAATCGGCTCTGCGCGGCGGCCGAGATGGGTATACCTATGCTTGTCGTGCCGGGTGGGATAGACTTTATCTGTCTGGGCAAGCACGAGTTCTTTGATGACCTCGAAGAGCGCGGGTATGTCTGGCACAACAGCGATCTTACCCACACCTGTCTTTACGAGCACGAGATTTTGGAGATAACCCGCACGATTGTGCAGCGGCTTAATAAGGCGACCGGCAAAGTCTCGGTTGTGCTGCCAATGGGCGGGCTGCGCACGCTCAGCTACCCTGGCGAAGCTTTCCACAAGCCGGATACGATACTTAAAATGCGGGAAATCTTTGAGCAAGAGCTGCGCCCCGGCATCTCACTCAAATGCGTAGACCTCAACTTTATGGACGCGGCCTTCCCCGAAGTGCTCTACAGCGAGATGCTGACTCTGCTGGGGAAAGAGGACTGAGAATGGAAATCAAAAAGGCACACATAGAGCTGGCGGGCGACCTTTGCGAGCAGGCGCACAAAATGTATAAGCTGCGCTACCAAATGAGCAACGGTGGCAACTTAAGCGCGAAAATTCCTGGCAGCAACTGTATGATTGTGAAGGGCACGGACGTGGACTTTTTGAGTGTTAGCCCCGAGACTCTTGTAGTGTGCAACTTTGATGCAAACCTCTTAGAGGGCAGCATAAAGCCATCCAAAGAGGCGCTATTGCATGGTGCGATCTACCGGCGGTTCCCTTGGGTTGGCGCTATCATGCATTGCCACTCCCCCTGGGCGACTGCGTGGGCGGCAGGGCAGGGCTGCCTTAGCTTTGCCACCTACCACTCGGCTATCAAGCTGAAAAACTATTGCCCGGTGTTCGATACCGGCAGTTACGTTGTGTCGCAGCAGTGGATCGATATCATACTAGACGATATCGAAAAACACCCGGAGATGAACTCTTTTCTTTTGCGCGGTCACGGGCAAGTCACTATGGCCAAAACTATTGGAGAAGCGGCAAGCCTCGCCGAGCTGGTGGAAGAAACCGCGCAGATAGCGTTGCTTTCAAAGCTAAGATAAGCGGAGCTTGGTAATCGCGGCAAAGCGGGAAGGCGGATGTGTCCACTGGTGGAACAGAGAGAGATAGTGTATAATAAAACGGTCGAGACGCTCGGCTTGTCCTTCCCGAGCGTTGTGGCGGTGGTTGGTTGCGGCGGCAAGACCTCGCTTATAAAGCGGCTGGCCAGCGGTTACCCGGGCAAAAGGGTGCTGATATCGCCCACCACCAAGATGTTTCCCGTCTGCGTGGAGGGCGCTGACTGCCGCGGCAACCTCAGCCCCGAGACCGGCAAGCTTGAGGCTCTGCCGCCGGAAGAACTCGCTGTGCTAATCCCGCGGTACGATATTGCCTTGCTGGAGGCCGACGGCTCGAACAGCCTGCCCTGCAAAGGCTGGCGGGAGAACGAGCCGGTGGTTCCGCACTACTCTACGCATACCGTTGGGGTGCTCACCATGAGCGCGCTTGGCAAGGCCGCAACCGCGAGCTGTGTGCACAACCTGCCATTGTTTTTGGCTCTGACCGGGCTGATCGAAGGCCAGCCAATTACCATATCGGCTTTGCGGGAGATGGTATGCGCCCCGGGTGGGATGTTCAAAAACAGCGTGGGCAGCCGGGTTCTTCTTGTCAACCAGGTCGAAGACCGGGAAGGCGCCGCGGTTGCAAGAGAATTTTTGCTGGCAGTAAGGGAGAGCTATCCGGGGTATTTTGCAAAGCTTGTGCTGGGCAGCGTTCATCACGATAGTTGGCGGGAGGTATAATATGGAATTCGCACAGAAAATTGTTGTGCGAGGCGGCGGTGATTTGGCCACGGGAGTGGTGCAGAAATTTCACCGCGCTGGTTTTCCCGTGGTAATATTAGAAGTACCTGCGCCCACCGCTATTCGGCGTGGCGTAGCGCTTTGCGAGGCGGCGTACGACGGCCTTGCGAAAGTCGAAGACGTTACCTGCCGCAAAGTAAGTGCGCCGGCTCAGCTGGAGGACTGCTGGAAAACCGGGCAGGTTCCGATGCTTATAGATCCTAAAGGGGAGACGATTCGCGAGGTAGCGCCCTGTGGTGTAATCGACGCCATTATTGCAAAGCAAGGCACCGGCACAAATATGGGAATGGCCGGGGTAACTATCGCGCTGGGCCCCGGTTTTCTGGCCGGGAAAGACGTCCACGCGGTGATTGAGACGATGCGCGGCCACGACCTTGGCAGGCTGATTTTGGAAGGTACAGCCCTACCCAACACCGGGCTGCCAGGCGAGATAGGCGGAAAAAGCGACGAGAGGGTACTGCGCGCGCCGGCGGATGGAGTACTAAGAGCAGGCAAGCAGATCGGAGAGATAGCAAAACAGGGCGAGGTTGTATTTACAGTGGGCGGGGCGGCAGTACGCTCCCCGTTTACTGGGCTGGTGCGCGGGATACTCCGAGACGACGCGCTAGTTGTGAAAGACATGAAAGCGGCAGACATAGACCCGCGCTTAGATATCAACGCCTTTACGATCTCAGACAAAGCGCGCTCACTTGGCGGCGCGGCTCTCGAAGCGTATTTATACTTGCGCAATCAAAGCGGGGAGGCCATACAATGATGAACGATGTTCTTGCGTTCGCGGCGAAAAAAACAGCAGAAGGCGAGAAGGTTGCGCTTGTAACCGTTACTGCCACCAGCGGCAGCTCACCCGCCAGCCCCGGTCAGCTTATGGCTGTCCTCGCCGACGGCTCAACTGCGGGCACGGTTGGTGGCGGCGCCTCGGAATACCGGCTGATAAAACAGGCGGCCGCAGCCATTAAAGATGGTACAAGCGTGTTCGAGTTTGCGATTGACCACTCCGAAGAGGGAATGGTCTGCGGCGGAAGTCTGCAAGGCTTTGGGAACGTGCTTGGCAACCAGGCGGGCATAGCAATCTTCGGCGGCGGGCATATAGGGCAGTGCCTTGCGAAAATCGCGGTACTTACCGGGTTTAACGTAACGGTAATCGAAGACCGCGGGGAACTTTCCACCTACTTTGAGGGCGTGCGCTACCTTGTTTGCGACCCGGATGGATACCAAGCGGCAGGCGCGCTCGCGGGCTGCGACTACGCCGTTATCTGCACGCGGGGGCACCGCACCGACACTGACGCCCTGCGCTATTGCCTTACAAAACCGCTAAAGTACCTGGGGATGATAGGCAGCTCTAAAAAGACAGGTACAGTGATGGCGGCCATGCGCGAAGAAGGCGTACCGCAAGCGGAATTAGATCGCGTCTTCGCGCCTATAGGCCTGGATATAGCCAGCGGTATTCCCGCCGAAATAGCGGTCTCGATATTGGCGGAAATTCTCCTGGTCAAAAACGGTGGGAAACCTGCTCATAAACGCGGGGGGTAGCGACCTTTGCAAAACACGAGCGCTATTCTGCTGGCGGCCGGGCTTTCCCGGCGAATGGGCAGGCAGGACAAACTGCTGCTGGAGTACAAGGGCAAACCTCTGCTCTGGCACGCTGTGCAGCTTCTTGCCAGCCTGCCTTGCCGCGAAAAGATTCTTGTGACCAGCCCGCAGCGGCTTGAGAGCATAGCTCTGCCTTGTGGAGTTAAAGCTGTGATAAACCATACCCCGCAGGACGGCCAGAGCAAAAGCCTGCGCCTGGGGCTGGAGGCCGCCACAGGGGATCGGTATCTCTTTCTGAACGCCGACCAGCCACGGCTGCGCCTTTCGGCTTTGGCCCCGATGTTCGAGTTGGCTGCACAACACACAGAAAAAATAATCTACCCGGTGGTAGATGGGAACCCCTGCACGCCGGTTTTGTTTCCCGCACGCTTTCGGGCGGCGCTGTTTTCTCAAACCAACGATACCGGGGGCCGGGCAGTGCGAGCGGCCAACCCGGAAGCCTGCCTTACTTTTGACGCAGAAAACCCTCAAAATTTTATGGATGTTGACAGTTTGGAAGATTACCGGGTACTCTGCGCGAGTGACCTGTAAGCGCTAAACAAACCGGCCACCTGTACAGGTTGGCCGGCTGCTTAATGTTTGAATTAAAGCCCGTGTTTTGCCATAAATTCCGCGACCTGGGGCAGCGAGGGCATGGCGGGGATGCCACCACGCTTTTCTACGCAAAGTGACGCTACGCAGTTAGCAAAGCAGACAAAGTCTTCCAGGTCGGCTTTTTGCAGCTCGGCAGGCTGTCTACCCGCCTCCAAAAGCTTGTGGATAAACCCACCCCAAAATGCGTCGCCAGCGCCGGTTGTGTCGACCACCGGCACATCCGGTGGGGCCAGCTGTGCGGTGCCATGCCGGGTTGCCGCGTAAGCGCCGTTGCTGCCGAGTGTGACCACCACGCAGCCAATACCCCGCTCGAGCAGCAGCTGTGCGGCCTGCTCGTGGTTCTCTTTGCCGGTGAGCAGGGCGGTCTCCTCATCGCTAATCTTTATGACGTCGACTAGATCCAGCACGCTGCGCATCTGGGCTATGGCAGCCTCTTCGCTCGGCCATAGGGGGGCTCTGTAGTTGGGGTCGTAGGAGATGATAGCCCCCGCATTCTTCGCGGTGCGCACAGCGGCTAAGTGCGCGCTGCGGCAAGGCTCATCAGTTAGGGAGAGCGAGCCGAAGTGGAAAACCCTGCAGCTTTTAAGCTGGCGCGTGTCCAGGTCGGCTTCGCGTAGGCAGGTGTCTGCCCCGGGTTTGCGGGCGAAGGAAAAATCGCGCTCGCCGGTGGCGGAAAGAGAGACGAAGGCAAGGGTGGTGTAGACGCTGGGGTCGGATATCAGTCCGCGAGTGTCCACCCCTTTGCCCTCAAGTATTTGGCGCAGGAACTTGCCGTGCATGTCGGTACCCACCTTGCCAATAAAGCCGGTCTGCCTGCCAAAGCCCGCAAGGGCGCAGATCATATTGGCGACCGCGCCGCCGGGGTTCTGCTCGGCCAAAGGCATACCCGCGGGGGAAAGGCCAGCGGGGGTAAAGTCAACCAGAAGCTCACCCAGTGTTATTACATCGTACATAATCTCAACTCTCCTTAGCCGGGGAGACGTGGAGCCTTCCCGTTTTTTTGGGCTGCGTATTTTGTGATTGCTATGTCTATATTTTGCCCTATCTCCGGTGCGCTGTCAACCTCAACTGATCAGCAATCACTGCCGCTTGCACAAAAGCGGCGTCTTTATTGGTTGGAGCTTTTTAAGTTCAAGGCCAAGCCTTTAATTTTTTTTGTCACTTTTGTCGCTTTTAATATGCAGAGGTTGTTGTGGCTATTTGCGGCCTTGAGGAGGTGGCATTATTGGGAAAAAAGCAATTTTTAAGCTTAACTCACTGGCATACACGTACTTTGAGGACAAAGCGTTATATAATCCGAAAGTTGCTACCACATCAACAATTTTTACAACTCTCAAGTGCAAGTGAATACTGCTCACGACAACTCAACTGTCAGCTGCGTGTACTAACCTGTATACGTTTTTTGCACCAATTCTTGGCGTGCCCATTTTTACATAAAGCAGGTGGTGACCGGCTTTTGGTCACCACCTGCTTTTTCATATGAGAAGCCCTAAGTTGTACATTTCTATTCTTTCACGCTCAACCCAAGCTCATCCAGCTCTTTGCGCCCAACCGGCGTCGGGCACTCAGCCATGAGGTCGCTGGCGTTCTGTACCTTGGGGAAGGCGATGACGTCGCGAATCGAACTCCCACCGCAGAGCAGCATGCAGAGCCTGTCCAGCCCGAAAGCCAGCCCGCCGTGGGGCGGCACCCCGTACTCAAAGGCGTCTAGCAAAAAGCCGAACCGCTCGCGCTGAGTTGCTTCGTCCATGCCCAGCGCCGCGAACATCCGCTGCTGGAGCAGAGGGTCGTTTATCCGAATCGAGCCGCCGCCTATCTCCGAGCCGTTGAGCACCAGGTCGTAGGCCCGTGCCCGTACGCTGCCGGGGTCGCTCTCAAGCCGGTCTGCATCCTCCAGCTTGGGCGATGTAAAGGGGTGGTGCTTTGCAAGGTACCGCCCGCTCTCGGGGTCGTACTCGAGCAGCGGGAAGTCGACCACCCACAACAGATCGTAGGTGTCCGGCTTTATCAGGTCAAGGCGCTGGGCAAGCTCAAGGCGGAGTGCACCCAGGGCGGCCAGCACAACGTCGTCGTTTTGGTCGGCTACTATCAGCAGGACGTCACCCTGTTCTGCGCCCAAGGCTGTGCGTACGGCGGCTTTTTCCTCCTCGGTGAGGAACTTCTCGTACGACGAAGACTCGGCCTCGTCCGTCCACCTGGTGAAGGCAAGCCCGCCGGCTTTGTAGGTTTTTGCGACCTCGGCCAGCTTGTCAATCTCTTTGCGGGTAAGGGTGCCCGCCGCGCCTTTGACGTTTAGGCCACGCACACTGCCGCCGCCCTCCAGGGCTCCCGCGAACACCTTGAACTCGCAGCCGCGCAGCGCGTCGCCAAGGTCGGTGAGTTCCAGACCGAAGCGAGTGTCCGGTTTGTCCGAGCCGTACCGGCTCATGGACTCGTGGTAAGGCAGCCGCTTAAACGGCTGTGGCACAGTGACGCCCAGTACCTTCTCGAACAACTCGGCGATGAACGCCTCGTTGATGGCGTAGACGTCCTCCTCGCCAACAAAGCTCATCTCAAGGTCGATCTGGGTGAACTCGGGCTGGCGGTCGGCCCGCAAGTCCTCGTCGCGGAAGCATTTGGCTATCTGCATGTACCTGTCGTACCCAGCGACCATCAGCAGCTGCTTAAAAATTTGCGGCGACTGTGGCAACGCGTAAAACTGCCCGGGATGCACTCGACTGGGTACAAGGTAGTCCCGAGCGCCCTCAGGGGTGGATTTGATGAGCATGGGGGTCTCGACCTCAATAAACCCATTGCGGTCAAAAAAGTCGCGGGTTACCTTGGCAACCCGGTGACGGAGCATCAGGTTTTGCTGCATATCGCCCCTGCGCAGGTCCAGGTAGCGGTGGCGCAGGCGCAGCTCTTCGTTCACGTTGGTCTTGTCGGTTATCTCAAACGGCGGTGTCGCTGCCCGGGAGAGTATGCGCAAGTCCTCCACAAACACCTCAACTCCGCCGGTTGACAGATCGGGGTTTTTGGCCGCGCGCTCACGTAGCTTACCACGGGCCATCAGCACGAACTCCGCCCGCACGCTGGCCGCCTTCTTCCTCAGCTCTGCCGGGGTGCTGTCGTCAAACACCAGCTGCACAAGACCGGTTCTGTCCCGCAAATCAACAAAGACAAGCGTGCCTTTGTCCCGGTTTTTCTGTACAAAACCGCAGACGGTCACCTCGCTGCCTATATCGCCCTCACGCAAATCTCCACAGTAGTGTGTGCGGCTAAGGCCCTGCATGGTATCGGTTGTCATAATCATTGCTCCTTATGTTGCGGTCAAAGTCCTTCTTTTTCTTGAGGAGAAAAAGAAGCAAAAAGACCTTTTTACTTGGGTACCAATGGTGTAGCAAAATAATTGTTACATAACTACTGCCGGCAAAGCTAGAGTATGGCCCGCGCAAATTCCTGCCCTGCGGGCGGTACCCTTGGCAATAGGCGAGAAGACGAGCTAGCTCGCATTCTCGCCTATTGCCAAGGGCGGATGCTTTAGCATCCGGAATTTGCGCTAAGCAGCTGCGTAGCGAGTTTTACAGTAAAAGTTTCCTTAGCGGGGTTTGGGGCGGCGCCCCAAGGCCTCAGTTCTTTATCTCCACCTCAATAGCTTGCGCGCTCAGCGCCACCTGTGCGGTCTGCCCGTCACTCATCCGCTTGAGTGTCAGCGTGTTCTGCTCGAGTTCCTGCTCACCCAGGATGCAGGAGTACGTCGCGCCCATTTTATCCGCGTAGCGCATTTGGGCTTTGACGCTGCGGCCCACGGTGTCGCAGAGCACTACGAAGCCGGCTCTGCGCAAACCGGTAGCCAACTCGAGGGATTTTATGTTTGCGGCCTCGCCCATACTGCCGATATAGAGGTCACACTGCGTCTGGGCCGGGAATGGGCTGTCGGCGGCTTCCATCATCATCAGCAGGCGGTCAAGGCCCATGCCGAAGCCCAGAGCAGGGGTGTGCGGTCCGCCCAACTCCTGAATCAGCCCGTCGTACCGACCACCGCCGCAAACAGTGGCCTGCGCGCCCAGCAGGGGAGAGACGAACTCGAAGACGGTCTTGGAGTAGTAGTCCAGCCCGCGGACGATGAACGGGTCGATTTTATACTCAAGGCCGATGGCATCCAGGCGCGCCTTAAGCCCATCGAAGTGCTCCTGGCACTCACTGCAGAGGGAGTCGGCGGTTTTGGGGGCGCCAGTCGCGAGGTCTTTGCATTTTTCCTCCTTGCAGTCGAGCAGACGCAGGGGGTTGCGCTCCAGCCGCCCCACACAGGTGCCGCAGAGCTTGTCCTTGCGGGCGGTGTAGTACTCGGTCAGCTTTATGTTGTAAGCAGGGCGGCAGGCAGGGCAACCGATCGAGTTTAGGTGCAGGCCCAGCCCTTGTGTCACCCCCAGCCGGGAGAGGATATCGTAGGCCACCCCGATAACCTCGGCGTCGGCGCTGGGCGAGGGGTTGCCCAGGCACTCAATGCCAAACTGAACAAACTCTCTAAACCGCCCGGCCTGCGGGTTGTCGTGGCGAAAACAGCTGACTATATAACTCAGCTTGAGGGGCAAAACATCCGAGAGCATACTGTTCTCGAGCACGGCGCGCAGGGTACCGGCCGTGCCCTCGGGGCGCAGGGTGAGAGATTCCCGGCCCTTATCAAAAGTATACATCTCCTTTTGAACGACATCGGTGGTCTGCCCCACCGAGCGGGTGAACAGCTCAGTCTTTTCAAAAGTTGGTATGCGTATTTCACTTATTCCGTATCCGGCTGCCACTTCTAGGGCTACCTGCTCGACATATCGCCACTTCTCGCTCTGTCCGGGCAGAATATCCCGGGTACCGCGAATTGATTTGTATTTTGCCGCCATTAACACGCTTCCTTCCTTTATGAGAGGTCAGAGAAGAGAGGTCAGAAATCAGAGACGCAACGTACTCTAATTTCTGTCTACCGCTTGGGCTTTACAATATCCCGCCAGTCGAGGTCGCCGCGCTCCAGCGCATGTATAAGCGCTTCGGCTGTGGCGATGTTTGTAGCCAGGGGAATGTTGTGCACATCGCACAGCCGTAGCAGGGTGTGCTCGTTCGGCTCGCCGGATTTGGCTGAGATAGGGTCTCTGAAAAATAGCAGCAAGTCGATCTCATTGTAAGAAATGCGCGAGGCTATCTGTTGGTCGCCGCCCTGGGCGCCGCTCAAAAACCTCGTGATTTCAAGACCGGTGGCTTCGCTTACAAGCTTGCCGGTGGTGCCGGTGGCCACAATGCTGTGCCGGCTTAAAATACCACAGTAAGCAATGCAAAACTGCACCATAAGCTCTTTTTTAGAATCGTGCGCTATCAATGCGATTGTCAAGGGGAAAGCCTCATTTCTTCAGGAGGTTTAGCCGGGGGCTAGCGTATTAAGAGTGGGATACGCTTGCCCAGCAGCCTGCCTGCCAGATTTTCAAAAACCTTAATGGTGAGGGAGTCAGGGTCAAGGGGCTGTGCGTTGTTCGAGCAAAAGGCCAGCTTGGGGCTGGCGGGTATAAGGCTGATAAGCCGCGCGCCGACGATGTCTATTACATCGTCGAAGTCGTGCGCACCCTCAATAGGTATAATCCGCGGGGGTATGTTGTTGATAACCAGCCGCACCTCTTTGGCGCCCGCCTGGCAAAGCTGCCTGGAGGCGGCGGCGCAGGCGCGCATACTAAGAGTGTCGGGGGTGGTAACAAGCAAAAACACGTTGCACATAGCTATGGGCAGGCAAGAAAGCTGCCCGCCGTCAATCAACACAAAGTCATACAGCCCTGTAAGAGATCCCAGCAGCTGTTGCATGGGTTTTTCGTCTTGAGGGGGGGGACCGTCCCCTGTTGGCAGAAAAAACAACCCCGGGGCTCTTTCCACCTCAAGGATGGCGTCCTCTGCGCTGCAGCGACCGGCAAAGACGTCTAGCGCGCCAAAAGCTGCTTCCTTTACACCAAGAACAAGCTCAAGGGAGCGGGTCTCTGCCGCGAGTTCAACCAAAAGGACACGCTTACCCGCGGCAGCCAAGGCAGCGCCGGTATAAGCCGCCACACAAGATTTCCCGGTACCGCCCTTGCCCGAACAGACAACGATACACTTCAAAGCGCTGGGTCTCCTCACATTTTGCTGCCGGTTTGCCCCTTGCCTTGCGCCGAGGGACAATCGGTGATACTATAGTTTTACCATAAAATTGTAAAAAAGAACAGGTGCTGGCCTAAAAATCTAACATTAGAGTGAAACTTGCGCCGAGTTTTTGTGAATTACTCACAAAACATATTTGGCCTATCCGGCGGCAGAGAGCTGGATATAGGCAGGGGACGGCCCGGTTTGCCCGTCGTCTGGCTGCTCGTCCTCGTACTCAAGTTCAGGCTCAGGCTCGGCGGCGGGTGGTGTGGGCGGCGTGAACCCAAAGTGGTAGTCGAAGACTGCCCTTGCCACCGGGGCGCTTGTAAAGCCGTGCCAGCCCCGCTCGATTATAATGGCTATGGCAATCTCGGGTTCCTGGGCGGGGGCAAAGGCTATAAACGCGGAGTTTGGCAACCCGGCGGTCTCTGGGGTTCCGGTCTTGGAGGCTACATCTATCGGGTACCAGCCGAACACCATGGCGGCTGTGCCGCCCGGCCGTGAGGCGGCAACCATACTGTCCACCAGCGCTTCGAAGGACTCGGGGGGGATATCGGTCATCTCGGAGGCAATGCGGGGTTCAAACTCCTGAACCACATTCTGCTGGGAGTAGTCGCGTATCTCGTAGACTATGGTTAGCTCCATCCGCCTGCCCCGGTTGGCTATGGTAGCCGCGTAGTTAGCCAGCTGCAAAGGGGTATAGCCGTGTAGCAGCTGCCCGATTGAGGTCTGTATCAGGTCGCCCTCAAACCACTGCTCGTCCATGATTTCGAGCTTGGTCTCGGGGTTGGAGCGCCGACCTTCCCGCTCGGGTATTTCTATTCCGGTGGGTACGCCTAGGCCCAACATGTAGGCTACGTGGTCAATTGCGTCTATCCCCACTCTGCGCCCGATTTCGTAAAAGTAGATGTTGCAGGAGACGGCCATCGCCCGGTTTAGGCTGATATGCCCGTGGTAGCCCATGCAGGTAAAGACATGGGTACCTACCGGGAAATGTCTGCGGCAGGGGAAGGAGGTGTATGGGGTTATTATCCCCGCCTGTACGCCGGCCAGGTAGACCACCGGCTTAAAGACTGAGCCTGGTGCGTACTCCCCGTGCAGGGCGCGGTTTACCAGGGGGGTAAGGGTGGTCTGAGCCGCCAGATAGGCAAAATCCTGCCGGTAGGTGGAAAGGTCGTAGGAGGGGTAGGTGGCGAGCGCCAGAATCTCCCCGGTGCGGACATTTATCACTGCGGCGGCGCCGCTGTCGGCTTCTCTGCCTTCGCCTGGCCGGGCGGTCTCTTGCAGGTGGTAGATCTGGTCCCTAAGCGCGCGCTGCAAAACATTCTGCATGTCTATGTCCAAGGTGAGTACCACAGTGTTGCCGGGTCTTGGCGGCTCGCTTTCCACCGCCATGATTACGCTGCGGCGCTCAAGGTGGATTGCCCGCTGGCCGTTAATACCGCGCAGCACCGGCTCGAAGGCTTGCTCTACCCCGGCTTTGCCGATGATATCGTCCATAGCGTAATCAAGGTCCATCATAGCCTCAAGCTCTTCGCGGTAAATTGGCCCAACATGGCCAATTATATGCGGGGCCAGCCTACCGTCCACATGGTGGCGGATAGCGCTCTCCATTATGTCCACCCCGGGCAGCAGATGGCTGTGTGAGCGTATGTTTATAGCAGCTTCGCGGGGGGCGTCAGAAGCGAAAACATATGGAACGCTGAGGCTAAAGCCGCGCTGTTCCATTTCGTAGCGCACGCCGGCAATCTGGCGCTGCCGGTGTGGCGGGAACTCCTCCAGCCCGTGTCTGTTCACCAGCTGGAACATTGCGTCCTGGGCGGTGGCGTAGGGCTGCAAGCTGAGGTGGCCACGCAGGCGATCCATTGCCGGGCCGCTCTCGGGCAGGGTGTAGTAAGGCTGACTTTGAGAGATAGGCAGGTTGTCTATCCACTCAACGCCCAGCCGCTCGCAGAGCTCAATCAGGTTAAGTATTACCTCGTTTTGGGCGGCGTCTGGTAACCAGAACAGCCAGGCTCCGTCCAAGATGACATCGTACCCCATTCTATTTACAGTTATTGGGCGCATGTTGCGGTCAACAATCTCTCCGCGCACAGCACGTATAGTCTGTGTGCGCACGTCGTGTGCCCCCAAAAGCCTGCGGTGTTCGTGGGCGTTTATAATCTGGATATCCATAAGCTCAGCGATAAACACCCCGGTAACGGCAACGCAAAGTAGAACCAAAATCCAACGCCT
>Ga0131853_10003182_pt1 | contig 29446 bp, 45 predicted proteins | sample TergutLab28metaG_FD_92764 | JGI IMG/M metagenome (GOLD analysis project Ga0131853, IMG submission 92764) | Labiotermes labralis P1 segment gut microbial communities from Petit-Saut dam, French Guiana - Lab288 P1 (version 2) (version 2) | ecosystem: Host-associated > Arthropoda: Insects >... | reverse complement strand
GTGTATTCCCCTCTGAACGTATTTCGCAGATCATGTCTCTGCTTAATAATCGTCCCAGAAAATCGCTTGGTTTTAAAACTCCTGCTGAACTGTTGCTCTTGACTTGACAATTCACCGTCCCCGCGAAGCCTGATTTTGGATTCGCATGGTGGAATTCGCCCTGCAAGACAGCGTTTTCGCGGGTTGAATACAGGTTCTAATATCCCGTATACTTGGGAGTCGATGATTACAAGCTCTAAAATATGCGAATCTGAGGAATTCATATGCAAAGCCAGTTCCCTCGCCACGCTACATTCATAGCCATGCTGACGGCCGCATTGATTGTGCGGCTTGTTTTTGCCGTGTCCGGGCTCGCGTTCCAGATCGACCTGAACACGTTCAAGTTTTGGGCGGATCATGTGTTCAGCGTTGGTATGGCGAATTTTTATACATACGATTTTTTCACGGACTATCCGCCGGGCTACATGTATGTTTTGTTTGTCATCGGCTGGCTGCGTTCGGCGCTTGGGATAGAGCACGGAACAAATGTGCACGTCTTGATGATGATGACTCCGGCTATTCTTGCGGATTTAACCACGGGATTCGTGATATATTCGGCGGCGCTGCGAAAGCTCCCGGATCATGCTCTTCCGATCGCCGCGGCATACCTGTTCAATCCGGTAATAATACTGGACTCGGCGGTGTGGGGTCAGGTGGACTCCGTGTTTGTTCTGCCGATAATAATATCGCTGCTTATGCTTACCGAAAGACGATATCTTCCGGCATACCTGCTGTATGCCGCAGCAATTCTGATAAAGCCCCAATCGCTGATAATGGCGCCGGTCTATCTATATTCATTCTGGGTAGTGATACGCGATTACGGCGCAAGGGACGGCTTGGCAAAGCTGGCGCGCTGGGGCGGGGCGTGCGCCGCGTTTGCGCTGGCAGTAATGCTTCCCTTTACGCAAAACTTCAACATACTGCCTATATTGGCTCAGTACGCGGACACAATGACCCAGTATTCCTTTGCGTCGCTTAACGCCTACAACTTCCACGCCCTCGCGGGAGCCATGTGGCAGCCGCAGGATACGCTGTTCCTGGGCGTGCCGCTTTATGTGATCGGCTACGCGTCGATTGTGATTATAACATTTCTCAGCCTGTACCTGCTGCGGCGCGACGACTGCCGGCCCAACGTATTCTATGTGGCGGCGCTGCTGAGCTCGTTTGTGTTTGTGTTCTCCGTCAGGATGCACGAGCGTTACCTGTACCCCGCCGTACCGCTGCTGCTGCTGGTGTATGTGTTCCGCCCCGACCGGCGGATACTGGCGTTGTTCGCCGGATTCTCGCTGACATTTACCGTGAACGTCATTGACGCTCTCAGGATGCTGAACCACGACGTATCGCTGGAGTTCCTTGTAAATGAGAGATGGGTGTCGGCGCTGAACGTGGCCTTGGTGTGCGTAATGGTATTTTTCGCGTTCAAGCTGTTCGGATCCGGATATACGCCTGCCCCCGCGCCAAAGAAGGAACACGCCGTCCGCGAGGACAAACTCGCCCATTACTTTGAAAAATACGAGTGGCATCTGCTGGCCGCTCTTGTAATAGTATACGCCGTAATAGCCTTCGTGCGCCTTGGCGACCTGCACGCGCCGCAGTCCTTCTGGGATCAGCGCATACACAGAGAGGAACAGGACTGGTTCACCGGCTGGCATCCGCGCCTGCACATGAACGAAGTCATAGACATGGGCGTGTCCACACACATCAACGAGCTTCGAGTATACCTTGGCCCGCGCCACGATCAGAGTTTCTCGCTGTACCTTTCGGACGACACGCATGAATGGGAACTATATCGTAATTTTGACCTGCCGTCGGTGTTCTTCTGGCATGATTTCGACGTAAACTTCCGGGCGCGCTACCTGCGTATACAGCCGACAAGCAGCGATTTGATGATCGGCGAACTGGGACTCCTGCAGTTTGGCCAAGTCATTACTCCCGCACAGATAATAATCCACCCCGAAGGCTTTTACAGAAACGTCCAAGACCTTGGCGGCGGAGCGGCAAGCGTCGCCGCCCACCCGCTCTTCGACGAACAGCACATAGTCCCGGCTTACTCGCACTTCATGAACAGCACCTACTTCGACGAGATATATCACCCGCGCACAGCCTACGAATTCATCCGCGGCATGTTCGTCTATGAAACGACCCATCCACCGCTTGGCAAAGTGATAAAAAGCTGGGGCATCCGCGTATTCGGCATGACTCCCTTTGGCTGGCGCTTCGCGGGTACATTTGTGGGCGTGCTGATGATTATCCCGCTGTACTTTCTGGCGCGTGAACTTTTCGACGGCGGCAAGCCTTTTGCCTTCGTGGCGGCAGGGCTGTTTGCCTTCGACTTCATGCACTTCGCGCAGACTCGCCTGGCCACAATCGACACATACGTCACCTTCTTCGTGATACTCATGTACCTTTTCATGTATATGTACTACAAAAGCAGCCTGATCGAAAGCGACTTCCGCAAGGATATGCTGTGGCTGTTCCTCAGCGGCCTAAGCATGGGGCTGGGGATAGCCAGCAAGTGGCAGGGAGTGTATGCTGTCGCGGGGCTTGCCCTGTTGTGGCTGATCGTAATGATACGGCGCGCATTTGAATTCCGGCAGGCCCTGACCGAGCTGCCGACGTCAGGTACATCCCTTCCCGAAAAAGTACGCAGCTATCCGCGTGACACACTTGCCATGATCGGAATGTGCGTGGTGTTCTTCGTGATAATCCCTGTCGCTGTGTACGCTCTTTCGTACGTCTATTTCGTGCGTACGCCTTGGATGGACGGCATTTCAAGCATTATCGAAAATCAGGTGCATATGTTTACCTATCACGCCGGAATAGACCAGCCGCACCCGTTCTCCGCCCAGTGGTGGGAGTGGCCGCTCAACACCCGCCCGATGTTCATGTACATGCGCTGGATAACCCACGACCTGGCCGAAGGTATAAGCTCATTCGGCAACCCCGTCGTGTGGTGGGGCGGCCTCGTGGGGATGGTCTACGCGATATGCCGCCTGTTCGACACAAGGCGGCCCCGCTGGGCGGCGCTGTTCATAGTCGTGGCCTTTGCGTCCCAGTTTGTGCCGTGGATATTCGTTCCCCGCACAACCTACATCTATCACTACTTCCCGAGCGTGCCGTTCATAACTCTGGCATTGGTCTACGCAATTCGCGAAGAGCTTGACCTCCGCCGGCCATACACCAAGTACGCGGCGCTGGGCGCGGCCGTGTTCCTGTTTGCTCTGTTCTACCCCGTGCTGTCGGGTCTGGCCGTACCAACCTGGTATGTCGACACATTCCTGCGTTGGATCAGCACATGGCGGCTGATATAGTTAGATCGAAAGGTGTGTTTGTGTGCGAAGCGTGTCGTTCGTGTTTCTTGACAGAGAGTTTTTGAGAAAGTTCGGGGCGATAGCGCTTCCGGTAGCTCTGATGAGCCTGATAAACTTTGGCGTTAAAGCCGTCGACACGCTGATGCTCGGGCTTGTGGGCGAGATACAGCTTTCCGGCGCGGCGATATCCAATCAGTTTTCAATGGTATTCATGATAATAGGCGGAGCAGGCGTGGCGGGCGGCTGCGGAGTTCTTACGGCGCAATACTGGGGAGCGGGCGACAAGGAGCGCGTACGCGAGATACTGGCATTCATGTATCGGGTAACGGCCGTGCTTACCCTGTTCTTCGCCGCTATAGCGTTTTTTGCCCCTCAATACCTGCTCGGCATCATGACCAACGACCCGGAGGTAATTTCCGAAGGCGTAATATACCTGCGCATCATGAGTGTAGGCTACCTCGTATGGGGCTTTACGAACGCCAGCACATTCGTACTGCGCTCGGTTGGGGTAGTCAAAATATCTGTGGTGATGCTCTCGATATCACTTGTAATCAGCGCGTCTCTGAACTATGTGCTGATCTTCGGGCACTTCGGCTTCCCTGCGATGGGAATCGCCGGAGCCGCGACGGCCACGGTAATCGCGCGCTTTGTCGAGTTTACCGTAATTACCGTGTACATACTCAAGTTTGAGAAAAATCTTGCCTTACGCATCCGCCACTTGGCGTCAAAAAGTAAAGGCGTCGCCAAAAGCTTCATGAAGTACTCGTTCCCGGTGGTTATTAACGAGGTGTTCTGGGCGTCGGGCTTCTTCATCCTGATGATAATAATCGGCAATATCGGGCGCGAGTTTGTCGCCGCCAACGCCATAGCAAACCTTTTGCTGCAGTTCACGGGAATGATCGTATTCAGCTTTGCCAGCGCGACGGCGGTCGTCATCGGCAATACCATCGGCGAAGGGCGCTACGACCGCGCAAAGCAGATCGCGAACGGTATGCTTGTTATCAGCTTTCTGACAGGGCTGTTGTGCTTCGCCATTATCCAGGCGGTACGCGTACCATTCGTAAACTTTTACGAGCTGTCCGAAGCGTCGCGCACCTACGCGCTGCAATTGACAAATGTAATCTCCGTCAACATGATATTCATGTCGACGGCCATAGTTTCGCTTATGGGCACCCTCCGGGGCGGCGGAGACGCCAAATTCGTAATGATAACAGACATCATCTTCATGTGGATCATATCGATACCGCTGGGCGCGTTTGCGGGTCTTGTTCTGGGCTGGCCGGTCTGGATCGTAGCGATAATACTGCGTAGCGAAGACTACTTCAAAACAATCGCCGTGCTGTGGAGGGTTCCCAGCGGCAAATGGCTCAAGGACGTAACAAAATAAGCTGAAAGTAAAAAAGGCTATAGAAGCCTTTTTATGCTAATAGAAACCATCTATAAACCTTGCAAACTATTATGTTGTTAGCACAATTGTCCAAACTGTTAGCATAATCAACAGTGGTATGCTAACCCAATAATTTTCAAAAATGGATCTCAAATGAAATTTGCTTGAACCTTCACTTCGCAGTTCTTGCTTGTTTTTAAGCGACCATAACAGGTAAGCCCACAGCGGAACAGTACTAAATATCCTTGAATCATTAAAAATTCCAAAAAAACCATAATAAGGAGTTATATATGCTGATATTAATGTGATACTATGATTACATATGCACTACCATAAACCATAGCACTATTCTTCTTATTCATGACTCAATACCTCTCATGCAAGCCTGCTTTTCAGTTCGGCTTCCAGCACGGGGATTACTTCAAACAGATCGCCCACAATACCATAGTCGGCGACGCCGAATATGGCGGCGTTCGGGTCTTTGTTGACGGCGATAATGGTCTCGGAGGCGCTCATGCCGGCGATGTGCTGGCTTGCGCCTGATATTCCGCAAGCGATGTAGACCTTGGGGGCTACCGTCTTCCCGGTTTGTCCAACTTGGTGCGCGTGCGGTATCCAGCCTTGTTCTACAGCCGCGCGGGATGCCCCTACCGTGCCGCCCAGCGTCCCGGCCAAGCGGCGGATTGCCTCGAAGCCTTGAGCTCCGCCCACACCGCGCCCTCCTGTCACGATTATTTCGGCGCCCTCCAAGTCTACCTGCTCACCCGCTTCGTCCAGTACTTCGACTATGCGCGCGCGGATACCCGAAGGATCGAAGCGGAAGTCCTCCATAACGACATTCGCGTCGCGCCGGACAAACTCAGGCTTCTTAAATACGCCCGGCCTTACGGTACCCATCTGCGGCCGATGGCCGGCACAGAAAATTACGGCCATAAGATTACCGCTAAATGTAGGACGAGTCCAGGCAACACAGCCGGTAGATTCGTCTATTTCCAGTTGTGTACAATCCGCGGTCAGGCCGGTCTGCACTCGGCCGGATATACGCGGGGCAAGATCGCGTCCGTTTGTCGTAGCGCCAATCATTACGGTAAGCGGCCTATGCTTCTCGATCAGGTACGCAAACGCCGCGGTATGAGCTTCGGCGGAATAGTCGCGGTACTCCGCCCCTTCCACCGCCAGTACCATGTCCACACCGTAATTAGCCGCGGCTTGCACAGCTTCGCTTGTTTCGGCGGCAATCACCACACCCACCAGCTTACCGCCCTGCTCGTCCGCCAGACGGCGGCCGGGGTTCAGCAGTTCCAGACCTACGTTGCGCGGTGAGCCGTCGGCCTTCGTCTCTATGAATATCCAGGTATCCTTCGATATAGCTTCCAAGCGACGCCCCCCTATTCCACACTCAGCAGAATTCCGTCGTCCACAAGCAACTGAGCCAGCTTGCGCGCCGAATCCTGTCCGGTTCCTTCGTTGATGAGGGCTCCGGCTTTTTTTAGCTGCGGCACAAACGTGCGCCTGACCTGGGTCGGCGAACCTTTCAGCCCGATACGTCCACGGTCGATATTCGTAAGATCGTCTGCCCCGATTCGCTTTATCTCAGCCTTTCTGGCGGCAATCCTCCGCCTGGCCGTTACCAGGCGCGGATCAAACCTGGGCTTTGTAAACGTAACCATGCATGGGAATTTAACGGCCATCACCGTCTTGCCGTCGTCGGTTTCCCTCAGCACGTGCAGTTCGTCGTCCTTGCGTTCACACGTCAGCCCGCACGTAATCTGACCAATGCTCAGCAGCTCGGCAATCTGGGGCCCAACCTGCGCCGTATCGCCGTCTATTGCCTGCTTGCCGCAGAATATCAAGTCAAACTTAACATTCTCTATCGATTCTATGTACTTCACGCACTCGCTGAGAATATAGCTGGTCGCCAGTGTATCCGACCCGCCAAACGCTCTGTCCGTCGCAAGATACGCCGTGTCCGCCGCAATGGACAGGCACTCGCGCAACGCCGACTCTGCCTGTACCGGCCCCATGCACAGCACATATATCCTGACGTCCGGCTCCTTGTCCCTGAGCCTTGCGGCGGCCTCCAGAGCATAGCCGTCGAATGTGTTCAGGATACTCTCCACACCCTCGCGTATCAATGTATTTGTCTCGGGGTCTATCGATATTTGCTGAGTATTTGGGACTTGCTTGACGCACACCAGTATATTCATGCAATTCCTCCAAATTCGTGATGTTGCATATCTACAGCCATTGTATCGCGATTACACTTTTTTGTAAAGTACCGGCGCATAAATATAGTGTGCGTGTCAATAATTATGATATAGTTAAATGCCTTAGGGGCAGTTAACTATAAGCCACAACTTGGAGGCTCTCATGCGCAAGGCGCACATCGCTAACATTCTCATCGCCGTAATAATGTCCAGCATGATCTACGCAAACTATCAGTACTACGTCATCCCAAGTCAGTTTCTGCAAAGCGTCGGGGCTGCATACCAAGTGCGGGATGGCGACGCGGAACTAATCTCGCGGCTGTACACATTCCACATAGAACTTAGCGCGGTCAGCCCCGGCGACGCCAGCACTTACCTGCCGCGATACGAGCCGGTCGACGAATCAACCGCCGCCAGGTTTTTCGAATCCTTCGGCATACGCGGCGCTCCGCAAGGCATCATTGAGACAGGCGACATATTCTTTGGCGCGGACAACCGCGCGATGCTCACAATCTATAAGTTTGAGCGAACCTTGAGCTACGCGACCTTCTTCGAGCCAAGCCCGGCAAACCAAGACCCCATAGACCCCGAGCGCGCTGCCGAGCTTGCGCGGGAATTCGTTGCGGCGCGGGCGCTCTACACGCCGCATCACGAAATCGAGACAAAATTCGACGGCGCAAGCTTCGATCTGACCTTCGTCAACCGATTGGGCGGTCTGAAAAACTACAGTTTCAACACCATCCTGAGCCTCGACCGTTACGGCCGCGTCCTCGAATTCACATACTCCGACATGACATTCGAGCGGCTAAGTACTCACAGTCTAATATCGCCAAAAGAAGCAAGCCTCTTCCTTCCAGCCGACCCTGATGACAGCCATGTCCATATTACATCCGTAGAACTGGTCAAAACATTTGAAAATTCCATAGTACAGCCCGCCTACCTGTTCCAAGGCGTCCGCGAAGACGGCTCCACTTTCCGAAGCTTCGTCCTCGCCGCTCAATTCTAAGACAACCTGCCCTCAGCTTCTTGCCCGTCGACAAAGAATTTGTAACGCTTTGTAGTAAATCTAAGTACGCAATGGTTGGGGTCGTCCGGGCTTGTAAAGTACTCCCCGCATCCATCATACCACATCTCGCGCTTTACATCGGCTGATGTGACTACCTCTATCTCGCCAACCAAGTTGATGCTGTACTCGCTTGTGCCGAAGCAGATAGACGCGCGGTTGCAATTCGCGCTTCTTTTTGCGCTGTTGCCGTCGAGGCTTGTGCATAGCGTAATCCAGTTGATGCCATCTGACTTTGACGGCGCAATAACCGACGAGGTGGGAAAGCCCTCCGCGTCTATCAGAGTAAGTACGCAAATCTGCCCCTTATACTCGCCGCCTTTTATACAGTTTCTTTCAATGATTTCAGCAGCCTTATTGATAATGTCTTGATTCATGATATTCCTCCTTATAATAAGTTTCATGAACCAATTATACATGCTTCAACATGACAACTGAATGTCATGTTCATTCGTACACATCAATAATATTTTTTGCGATTCTATAGATGTCATCGGCTATATCGGCCGGCTCTAATACCTTGACCGTATCGCCGAAGCTTAAAAGCCACCCAATCAGGTAATCGCGTCTTGTGTATCCTATTTCAAGAAGCAGGCCGCCTTCACTTTCCGAAAAGGAGTCCGGCCCATATGTTTCAATCAGACGAAACCTTACCGACGGTTTGAATATCGCCACAAGCTTGCTGTCGTCCACCTGCCACGCACCCCAGTCGCGCTTTTCGGGCGGAACTTCGCGTTTTGGGAATGTTTCGCCGGTTATTGTGAGGCCCCACAGCCTTTTGAGCTTGAACATACGCCAATCCTGCCTTTCACGGCAGAATCCGAATGCATACCAGTCCGTCCATTGAAATATGACGTAGTACGGCTCCACACTGCGCTTCGACATTCCCTTTTCATAGAAATAGTCGAACTCCACGACGCGCTTGTCGCAAATAGCTTGCTTTAGCAGCTCGACCTTGGGCGCCAGGCTGTCACCGTAATGGGAAGCAAGGTCAATGATTATCGGCTCGTGCAGTGAGATCATCGCGTCGCCTCCAGGCGTCAGCTTCTCAAGCACTCTCTCGATATCGGCGCTGTCCGACACACTTCCTATTCCTTTGATACCCGCAATGATAGCCGACAATTCATTGGCGCTGAGGATGCTCTTGTCGAGCTTGAAGCCTTCCGCCAGCGAAATGCCGCCTCCCCCGCCCTGCAGTGTTACGACAGGTATCCCCGCACGGCAAAGGGCGTCGATGTCACGACCTATAGTACGGCGGCTGACTTCGAACTTTTCCGCGAGATACGGGGCAGTCACACGGTCGTGACGCAGCAGCGTCGTAAGGATTCCAAGCAAGCGATCCAGCTTCATGATTCCACCCACACGCCCATGTCGGCAAGCGCCCTGAGCAGACGTGGCATAGGCAGCCCCACAACCGTGGTATATTCTCCCTCCACTTTCTCCACAAGCGCACCGCCGCGTTCCTGCACACCATAACCCCCGGCCTTATCGAATGGCTCGCCCGTAGCAATGTACGCATGTATGTCGTCGTCACTCAGTTCGCGGAATATCACGTCGGCGGATTCAACAAAGCTATGCATCTGATCCGCGCTCCCTCCCGTACGAATCAGCGCCACTCCCGTATACACCGTATGACGCCGTCCCCGCAGCGCTTGCAGCATCGCAAACGCCTCCGCGGTATCGGCAGGTTTGCCAAGTACCCGCCCGTCAATAGCCACCAGCGTATCAGCCGCGATAATTACCGCGTCCTCAAGCACCCGTAATCTCACCGTCTGCGCCTTGCGTATGGCCAGGGCTTCTACCTGAACATCCGGCGCCCCTCCAATTGTCTCGTCCGCGCCGCTTTCCATCACTTCGCACGGCACACCCGCCTGCTCCATAAGGCTCCGCCTTCTCGGCGACCCGGAAGCCAGTATAATTCTAACGCTCATAATCTGATCTCCATGTGAAAAAGTGTTGACATTCCGAAAATCCGATGGTATAATCGGATACTGTGGGAGATTTCTCAACTTTTATGGCGGAATAGCTCAGTTGGCTAGAGCATACGGTTCATACCCGTAGAGTCGGGGGTTCAAATCCCTCTTCCGCTATTCTTTTTTAGCCTATTTTGGAATTAATACTCCAAAACAGGCTATATTAATGCATTCATAAATTAAAGACACTCCTGAATATACCTTGGAATGTCTTTGTCCTGACCCTTTATCTATCTTATTATAGTGAAACAACTTTAATTCAGACCAATATTTTGTGGAACGTCGGCGGCAGTAGGCCGACGCTTCCAGAAAATATTGGTTCACTTTTAAAGTTGTTTCACTATATCTACTCAATTGGCTAAGCCAATAACAGCCATTACCATTGATAAAATTCCAAAGATCGTTGCCGCGGCAATTGCCACAACAGCTATAAACGTTCCAATCATCCACTTACGTGTTGACACACCTTCGCTGCGAACTTGTTTTGAAAGATTTTCGACCCTTTGTTCTACTTGGGTAAGATGCTTTTCCAGTCTCAAAGCAGCTTTTTCACTACGTTCTTCCGAAGCACGCCGATCATCATTAAGACGCTGCTCCATGTTTTGACGATCTTCGCGAAGGCGAAGCTCCATGTCTCGGCGATCTTGGTCTAACCGGTCAATATACTTTTGCATATCCATTTTCTCGGAGTCTCCTTCAGTGCTATAATCATTATATGGCGTTTTGTGTTGATTATGTACGCTATCTTCCAGCCTATAATGATAATCATCCTTGGAGATTTTATCTTTTTCCTGCTTTGGAATTCTACCTCTTCTTTAGTGATACTTAGAAACTTTTGGAGAATGATAAACTTCCTCTAATACATTAGCGTCCGCAAGATGTCCTCTGTAGATGCTCATACCTTCACTTTATCCTCTCCATGTAATCTACACAGTTAAGAGAATAACAATTTGCGACAACATAGCGTTTATAATTGCCAATATTTTGTGGAACCTTTAACCCAAACCCATCAAAGTTCCACAAAATATTGGACAAAGCCGTATGTTATACCAGCTCTATTACGACCATTTCAGCGGCGTCGCCCTTACGGGGGCCCAGCCTTGCTATGCGTGTGTATCCGCCGCTTCTTTCAGCGTAGCGCGGCGCGATCTCGTCGAACAGCTTTGCCGCCATATCTACTTCCTTGGTGTTTTGGCGGCGCTTACGACCGTCCGCAGGCACCTCGGTAACGGGATATAGCACGGAGAGTATTTTGCGGCGCGCGTTCATACGTGACGGATTGTCCTTTTTGATTGTCTTTTCGACTTCATCGTAGACTGTTACACGCTTGCCGTCGCGGTCTTCCTTGACTCTCTTACCGTTTGAGTCTTTGCGCGGAACCTTTGCCGTCACCGACACTTCCGAGTAGTTGTCCTTCTCCTTCACCGCAGCGGTGATGAGACGTTCCGCAATCTTGCGCACTTCCTTCGCGCGCATTACGGTCGTCGTTATTTTGCCGTGGTATAATAAATTGGTCGCGAGGCTGCGCAGCATTGCTTTACGCACGTCCGATGTGCGCCCAAGTTTTCTATAAAACGCCAAAAGAGACCCTCCTTTGTTTAAAGATATTAAGGCTTACGATATTTCGGATACTGCCCTAGTCTTCCGACGGCTGCAGCTCCAGGCCGAGCTCTTGCATCTTGTTGAGAACTTCCTCAAGAGACTTGCGGCCCAGGTTGCGAACCTTCATCATGTCTTCCTCAGTCTTGTTTGCCAGGTCTTCGACGGAGTTAATACCGGCTCTCTTTAGGCAATTGTAGCTGCGCACGGAAAGGTCAAGCTCTTCGATGCTGAGCTCCAGTATTTTTTCCTTCTTGCTGTCGTCCTTTTCGATCATTATTTCAGCGTTCTTTGCGTTGTCGGAAAGGTCGACAAAGAGGTTCAAGTGTTCGTTCAGTATCTTAGCGCCCAGGCTCACGCTGTCGTCGGGACTGAGGGTCGAGTTTGTCCAGACCTCAAGGGTAAGCTTGTCATAGTCTGTGATCTGACCCACGCGGGTATTTTCGACCTTGAAATTTACGCGCTTTACAGGCGTGTAGAGCGAGTCGACGGGTATGACGCCGATAGTCTGGTTCGCCAGCTTGTTACGGTCGGCGCTTACATATCCGCGGCCGCGGGTGATGCTTATCTCGATATAGAGCTTAGCGTCGGATCCGCCGGATAACGTCGCGATATGCAGATCGGGGTTCATAATTTCAATATCCGGGTCGACCTTAATGTCGCCGGCGCGCACTACTCCCTCGCCGGATACGTCGATATACGCGGTCTTGACGTCGAAGCTGTCGGAGTTGCTCTTGATCGCCAGGTTCTTGAGGTTAAGGACAAGCTCCGCCACATCCTCCTTGACTCCCGGCAAAATACTGAATTCGTGAAGTACGCCGTCAATCTTTATTCTCGAGACGGCCGCACCGGGGAGGCTCGATAGCAATATACGCCTTAGCGAATTGCCAAGCGTTGTGCCAAACCCACGCTCTAGCGGCTCTACTACGAAGCGTCCGTATGTGCCGTTTTCCGAAACTTCTGCAATTTCTATGCGGGGTTTCTCAAATTCAAACACGTTTCGACCTCCTTGGGGCTACTACTTGGAATAGAGTTCGACAATGAGCGTCTCGTGGACGGGGATTTCGATCATTTCACGCGTGGGCACGCTTACGACAGTGCCCTGGAGGCGCTCCTTGTCGGCTGAAAGCCACGCCGGTACGATGACCGAGCCGGTGGCCGCGGTGATATCCTTAAAGCGCTGACTCTGGCGCGCCTTCTCAGTGATTGTCACAACGTCACCGGGCTTGAGATTGTACGACGGGATGCTGATGCGCTTCCCGTTGACAAGCACCGACTTGTGGCTGACGATCTGGCGGGCTTCCCTGCGTGTGCGGGCGAATCCCAAACGAAACAGGGCGTTGTCTACGCGCGTTTCCAGAAGAGCAAGCAGGTTCTCACCCACTACGCCGCGCATTTTCGACGCTTTGGCGAAATAGTTGCGGAACTGTTTTTCCAGTACGCCGTATATGAACTTCGCCTTCTGCTTCTCTCTGAGCTGCGTGCCGTATTCGCTTAGCTTGCGGGTCTGACGCTGCAGCTGCTTCTTTGACTTCTTGTAAATTCCCAGGTATGCCGGTTCTATTCCAAGGCTTCTGCACCTCTTGAGCACTGGCTGTCTGCTTACTGCCATTAACTACACCTCCGAAAATACTGTCATCATGAACCCGAGTTTATAGCTGGCAATGGTGATTTTGTGAGGCATTTTTTCGCCAATCCAGGAAACGCCGACGCCGCGTACCCTTGTGGTACGCAAGGAGGAGTTGACGAAGAGTGGTGGAAAATGGCCGCAAAAGCACCGTTGACACGCTATAAATTCAGGTTCTAACTAGACTCTGCGCCTTTTGGGCGGTCTGCAGCCATTGTGCGGAACAGGGGTTACGTCCTTAATCATCGAGACGTCGAGCCCGGCCGCCTGAAGCGAACGGATCGCGGCTTCGCGCCCGCTGCCGGGGCCTTTTACGAAGACTTCCACGGTACGAAGGCCGAAGTCTTTCGCGCCGGCCGCGGCTGTGTCCGCCGCCATGCCCGCGGCGTACGGGGTGGACTTCCGCGAACCCCTAAACCCAAGAGAACCCGCGGACGACCACGAGAGCGCGTTTCCGCTGGCGTCTGTAATTGTGACGATTGTATTGTTAAAAGTGGATTGGATGTGAGCCTGACCGCGCTCCACGTGCTTGCGTTCGCGGCGTCTGCGTGTTGCGGCTTTCTTGACTACTTTCTTTGCCAAATTGCTGACCTCCTTTATTGTTCACGCTGAAAGCTGATTATTTCTTCTTGTTGGCCACTGTCCTTCTCGGGCCCTTGCGGGTACGCGCGTTTGTCTTAGTGCGCTGTCCGCGCACAGGCAAACCCTTTCTGTGGCGGATGCCGCGGTAGCAGCCGATTTCGACCAGGCGCTTTATGTTCAGCGCGATCTCTCTGCGAAGGTCGCCTTCCACCATCTGAGTCTTGTCGATGACGTCGCGAATCTTGCCGACCTCGTCATCGGTAAGGTCACGGACTCTTGTATCAAGGCTTACACCGGCTTGTGTAAGTATTTTCTGAGAAGACTTGCGCCCTATGCCGTAGATGTACGTCAGGCCGATTTCAACGCGTTTCTCTCTGGGTAAGTCTACACCTGCGATACGTGCCATTGAATATTTGCACCTCCAAATTGTGTGGTTCCTGTTGCTGCGATTATGTTACGAGGCCGCTTTGGGGGCTTACCCCAACCTAGCCATGATCTGCCGGTACTATGGTTTTAGCCCTGGCGTTGTTTGTGTTTTGGATTTTCGCAAATTACGCGGATCGCGCCCTTGCGTCTGATTATCTTGCATTTTTCGCAAATCTGCTTTATCGACGGCCTGACCTTCATTGCAGGTCTACCCCCTTTCGCTGTTGTGTTCTTATAGTCCGATGCCGGGATCGCTCTGCTAACTATTTATCCCGCCAGATAATCCTGCCCTTGGACAGGTCGTATGGCGACATTGCGATCCTAACTTTGTCACCCGGAATAATCCTTATGAAATTCATGCGAAGCTTGCCCGAAATGTGGGCCATTATCTGGTGGCCGTTTTCAAGCTTGACCATGAACATCGTGTTTGGGAGCTTTTCGGTTACAACGCCCTCCACTTCTATGACGTCGTCCTTAGACATGCATTACCTCCTTGCTCTCGGGTTTGTACGCTTTCAAAAGCTTTACGATCTCTGCGTCGTTGACATAGACGCCGGATGTCAGCTTTGCGGCTATTGCCTGGTCTATGTGGTTTGTGGGCTGGATGTGCCTGGCTTTCTTTTTCTTTGCGCGCGCCAGCGGGCGGCTTTCGCCGTTTACAATATATGCGAAGTCGCCGTCCATTGCCACAACCACAAAGGTTGCGCCGCTGTCGCGGCCTGCCTTGGAATATACTATCTGACCGGTTTGTAAGAGCATAACACCACCTGAGACTAGCGAGCAAGCTTTGTAAGTATTTCGGGTTCGCCGTCGGTTATGAGCACGGTGTTCTCGTAATGTGCGGAAAGCGCGCCATCCTTGGTGACCACCGTCCAGTCATCCGACAGTGTATCCACTTCATGCGTGCCCTGATTCACCATGGGCTCGATGGCGAGGGTCATACCTTTGCACAGGCGCGGCCCCCTATTTTTTTGGCGATACATTGGGATTTGCGGGTCTTCGTGCAGCTCCTTGCCCACGCCGTGGCCCACGTATTCCTTGACCACGCTGAAACCGAACATTTCCACATAATCCTGTACGGCCGCGGAAATGTCGAACAGATGGCGTCCGGGCTTAGCGTGCTCTATGCTCTTATAGAAGCTTTCACGCGTTACATCTATCAGGCGTAGCGCCTCGGGCGTTACTTCGCCCACGGGATACGTGCGCGCCGCGTCCGCGTGGAAGCCATTAAGGAACACGCCCACGTCGATGCTGATAATATCGCCAGATTTTAACTTCTTAATACCAGGTATGCCGTGTATGACCTCACTGTTAACGGATGTGCAGATACTGCCCGGGAAGTCGCGGTAGCCCCGAAACGACGGCTTGGCGCCATACTTGCGCATCTGTGTCACAGCCAGGCGCTCGAGGTCGCGCGTGCTTACGCCCGGGCGCACGCTGGCTTTAAGCAGCGCGAAGACCTCCGCCACGACACGACCGGCTTCGCGCATCCTTGCGAGCTGGTTGTCGTTCTTGATAGGTATTGCCATGTTATGCCTCTTTAAAAACTTGGAGCGTTGCCCCAAGTCTACCGACAGCAGAGCGATTTTTGCTCTGCGGAAGGCCCCACAAGGAGCGTGCCCCTTGACCCGCTCTGCGCTTCGCGCGTCAGAGCTGACGGCTCTTTATCACACTAGCTAAGGAAGCCTTTGTAGTGACGCATCAAGAGCTGCGATTCAAGCTGCTTCACGATCTCCAGGGCCACGCCTGTAAGTATCAGCAGGGTTGTTCCACCGAAGCCAACTTGCAGGCCCAAGGTCCATTCCAGTACCGTAGGTATGGAAGCGATGATAGCGTATGCGCAGCCACCGATCCATGACAGACGGAATACCGTACGCGCGATATAGTCGCTGGTGGGTCTGCCCGGGCGTATGCCGGGGATGAATCCGCCGTTCTTCTTCATGTTTTCGGCCATTTCGATAGGGTTTATCGAGAATGAGGTGTAGAAGAATGTGAAGAAGAATATCAGGATCACGTACAAAGCCGCGCCGAATGGATGAGTCATACCGAGCCATTGAATCACGGTCTGCATGGTCGAGCCCGGAGCCGTTGGGAAGAATGTGCTGAGCATTTCGGGGAACTGCAGCAACGATATCGCGAATATGATCGAAAGAACGCCGGCGATGTTCACTTTCAGCGGAATGTACGAGCTCTGTCCGCCATACATCTGGCGTCCGACCATTTTCTTGGAATACTGCACGGGAATTCTGCGTTCGCCGCCTTGTACCAGCACGACGAATGCCATTGTCGCAAGCAGGAAGATCAGTATACCGGCAACCCTCGCCATGTTGTCGGGGGACGTGACCCCTACGGCGTACAAATCGCGGACAGACGTCGGAAGAGCGGCCAGTATGTTGGCGAATATGATGAATGACGCACCGTTGCCGATACCTTTTTCCGTAAGGAGTTCGCCCAGGAACATAACGAACATGGTGCCTGTGACCAGCGCGACTACCGCGATGACATAGGTAAAGATGCCGGGAGTGTAGAAGAAGGTCGAAAAGCTGATAATCATCGCAGTACCCTGGAGCGTCGCCAAACCTACGGTCAGCACTCTGGTATACTGGTTGATCTTTTTGCGGCCTTCCTCGCCTTCCTTCTTGATAGCTTCAAGCCTTGGAATGGCCACGGTCAGCAGTTGCATTATGATGGACGATGTGATGTACGGAGCGATACCAAGCATCAGTATACCGGTGCCGCCGCCGGCAATCATGAAGAAGAGCAGCTCTATGCCGCCGGCTTCCTCGCGCATCATTTGCAGCAATTCCAGGTTAATGCCCGGTATGGGTACGTACGCGCCCAAGCGGTAAATAGCCAGTATCAACAGCATGTAGAGCATCTTCTTGCGTATTTCCTGTATCTTCCATGCGTTTGCAAACACACTGAGCAATTAGATCACCTCTGCTTTGCCGCCCGCAGCCTCGATCTTTTCGACCGCTGACTTGCTAAACTGGTGGACTTTAACTGTAAGTTTTTTATCGATATCGCCGTTGCCCAGTATTTTCACACCGTCACGGGGGTTGGATACCAGGCCCTTGCCCTGCAGCGCGGCTATGTCCACGGTTTGACCGTTCTCGAAGACGTTCAGCAGACGAAGGCTTATGGCGACGATATCCTTGGTGTTACGGACTTTGTGCCCGCGTTTGGGTAAACGGCGGTAAATAGGCATTTGTCCGCCCTCAAAACCCGGCCTGACGCCGCCGCCGGCGCGCGCGTTCTGACCCTTGTGGCCCTTACCGGCAGTCTTGCCGTTGCCCGAGCCGTGTCCGCGGCCGCGCCTGAAAGCTTTGCGCGTGGAGCCGTCCGCAGGCTTCAACTTGCCCAAGTTCATGGCTTGCACCTCCTTTGTCGTTAGTTCGCATCCTCTACGGTTACCAGGTGTCGCACCTGATTTATCATTCCACGGATTGCGGGGTTGTCGTTCTGTGTTACCGACGAATTAAGCTTTCTGAGGCCAAGCGCCTGAATAGTGCGCGCATGTTTGGGCTTTACGCCTATTTTTGACTTGACCAGGGTTATTTTTAAGTCTGCCATTGTTTTTAGTGCCTCCTAACCGAGAACCTGTTCCACGGTCTTGCCGCGCAGTCTGGCAACTTCTTCCGGCGTCCTCAGCGCTTTAAGACCCTCGAGGGCGGCGCTTACGACGTTCTTTTTGTTGTTGCTGCCCAAAGACTTTGTGCGTACATTCTTGATACCCGCAAGCTCAAGTACCGCGCGCACGGAGCTTCCCGCGATAACGCCCGTACCTTGGCTGGCCGGCATAAGCAGTACGCTTGCGCTGCCAAACTTGCCCGTAATGGGGTGGAAGATGCTCTGATCTTCGGTGCGTTCGACGTAGATCATGTTTTTCTTGGCGTCTTCGCGGCCTTTGCGGATGGCCTCAGGTATTTCCGTGGCCTTGCCCAGGCCGACGCCTACGTGGCCTTTTTCGTCGCCTACCACTACAAGCGCCGCAAAGCGGAACGTACGGCCGCCCTTAACAACCTTTGTAACACGGTTTATGGTAACGACTCTGTCGTTTAACTCCAGTGCCGATGCGTCGATTTTGCTCAAGTACTTACCTCCTTCTGCTAAAACTTCAGTCCCGCTTCTCTGGCGGCGTCGGCCAGGGCTTGCACCTTGCCGTGGTAGAGGTAGCCGCCGCGGTCAAATATCGCGGTATCTATGCCCTTTGCCAGAGCCTTCTTGGCGAGAGATTCGCCAACGAGCTTGGCGGCGTCTACATTGGCCGTGTTTTCAAGCTTCGCCTTTATTTCCTTTTCGACGGTAGACGCGGCGCAAAGCGTATGCTGCGCGTCGTCGTCGATCATCTGCGCGTAGATATGGCTGTTGCTGCGAAACACCGCAAGCCTTGGCCTCTCGGCCGTGCCGGCAATTTTGTTGCGCAGGCGCTCGTGGCGTTTTTTCCGTCCTGCATCGCGTGACGGCTTCTTAATCATGTGCTTTCACTCCTTAGGCGACTGCGGCAGCGCTATTTCTTACCGGTCTTTCCGACCTTGCGGCGGACTTTTTCGTTGCTGTATCTGACGCCCTTGCCCTTGTACGGCTCAGGACGCCTCTTCTCGCGTATTTCGGCGGCGTACTGGCCGACCTTTTCCTTGTCTATGCCGCTTACGACTATTTTATTCGTACCTTCGACCGCGCTTGTTATTCCGTCCGGGTCGGTCATCTCTATGGGATGAGAATAGCCCAGCGTAAGGTTGAGCTTGTTGCCGTTCTTAGCCGCACGGTATCCCACGCCGATGATGTCCAGAGTCTTGGTATAACCCTGAGTTACGCCGACCACCATATTGTTGATAAGCGTACGCGTGAGGCCGTGGAGCGCCTTGTGGCGCTTGAGCTCACTTGGGCGGGTTACTGTTACGACGCCGCCTTCTACTGCGATGTTCATGTCCGGCGCAAGTTTGCGGCTGAGGGTTCCCTTTGGGCCTTTCACCGTAACCAGGTTGCCTTCCTCGAGCTTGAAGTCCACTCCCTGTGGTACCTCGATCGGCATTTTTCCTATGCGTGACATGGTCTGCACCTCCTTGCGTGTTACTGATTATTTTCCTTAGTAGTTCTTCGAGTTGATCTTTCTATTCCCAGTCATCAAGGATTCGAGATGATCTTTCAGGTCGTCCAAAGTCTCGAATTTTCTGCTCTTAATTGCTATGAGTATCTCCATTTGTGCGTTTTGTCTGGCTAAACTTTCGATGATTTCGCCTTCAGTTGTCATTTCGTTTTTCATAATGACATCAGCTCCTTCAAGAGTTACCACACAAATGCGATTACTTCTCCTCCGACGCCCAGCTTGCGGGCTTCCTTGTCGGTGACAATGCCCTTGTTCGTAGATACGATGGCAATGCCCATGCCGCCCAGGACTTTCGGCATGTCTTCATGGCTGGAATACACGCGCAGGCCGGGTTTGGAGATGCGCTTGATGCCGCCGATAACTTTCTCGTTCTTGGTCTTGCCGTATTTAAGGGTTATGCGCATGGTGCGCTTAACGCCGTCTTCCAGCACCTCGTAGTTTCGCACATAGCCTTCCTTTTTCAGGATGTCGGCAATGGCTACCTTCACACGCGAACTCGGCACGTCTACCGTTGTGTGCCTAGCGGTGTTTGCGTTTCTTATTCTTGTGAGCATGTCTGCAATTGGGTCGCTCATCGACATAACACTAAAACCTCCTTTCGGGCCGACTTACCAGCTGGCCTTGCGCACACCCGGAATCTGCCCTTTGTATGCAAGTTCGCGGAAGCATATGCGGCAAACGCCAAACTTGCGCAAGTTGGCGTGTGGACGCCCACAGATGTTGCAGCGCGTGTAGGCACGTGTGGAAAACTTGGGCTTGCGTTGTTGCTTTATAATCATTGACTTCTTTGCCATGCTTTCCTCCTAATTGGTTTACTTCATAGGGGTTTCACTTCCATACCCTATTTTCTGAAGGGCATACCGTAGAGGGCAAGAAGCTCCTTAGCTTCCTCGTCGGTATTGGCGGTTGTTACGAACACAATGTCCATGCCGCGTATTTTATCGATCTTGTCGTAGGATATTTCAGGGAACATCAACTGCTCCTTGACCCCCAGCGTGTAGTTGCCGCGTCCGTCGAAGGACTCGGGGCTGACGCCGCGGAAGTCGCGCACGCGCGGAAGGGCTACGTTGATGAGCCTATCCACAAAGGAGAGCATACGGTCTCCGCGCAGAGTCACTTTGCAGCCGATCGGCATTCCAGCGCGCAGCTTGAACGCGGCAATGCTCTTCTTGGCTTTAGTGACGACTGGGCGCTGTCCGGTAATGATGCTGATGTCGCCTACGGCCGACTCGATAGCCTTGGGGTTCTCCTTGGCTTCGCCAAGACCCACGTTTACCACTACCTTCTCGATCTTGGGGACGGCCATCTTGTTCTTATATGGGAATTTCTTCATCATAGCGTCGACTACGTCGTTTTCATAGAACGCTTTAAGCCTGTTTGGCACTTACTTTCACCTCCCGCTTAGTCTACCAGCGCGCCGCTTGGGCGTGCCACGCGTTTTTTCACGAGTATTTTCTTGCCGCTCTTGCTGGTCTTGCCGCTGTCTTCAAGCTTGTATCCCAGGCGGACGGTCTTGCCGTTATGGACGAACATCGCGTTGCTCAGGTCGATGCTGCCTTCCTGGCGGATGATGCCGCCCTGGGGGTTGCGGCGGTTGCGGCCGGACTTGACGTGGCGTGAGATGTAGTTGATGCCTTCGACAATTATGCGTCCCTTAGAGCGGTTGATAAGCAGGATCTTGCCGCGCTTGCCCTTGTCCTTGCCGGCGATTATTTCGACGCTGTCGCCTTTGCGAAGCTTCGTCTTGACTTTTACTGGTGATTTTTGGGCCACTTCGACACCTCCTCCTTATAGCACTTCGGGCGCAAGGGAAAGAATCTTGGTATAGGCCTTTTCGCGCAGCTCACGTGCTACGGGGCCGAAGATACGCGTTCCCCTTGGGTTTTTGTCTTCTTTTATTATCACAGCGGCGTTGTCGTCGAATCTGACGGTACTGCCGTCGTCACGTTTGACCATTTTTTTTGTACGTACGATAACGGCTTTGACGACTTCGCCTTTTTTGACAACGCCGCCGGGTGTTGCGTCTTTTACGCTCGCGACTATTACGTCGCCCACCCCGCCGTATCTGCGCAGGCTGCCGCCCATAACACGGATGCACAGCAGTTCCTTGGCTCCCGAATTATCCGCGGCCACCAGCCTAGTTTCCTGTTGAACCATTGAATTGCCTCCTTGATGGCTACTTCGCCTTTTCCAGTATGGAAACAAGCCTCCAGCGCTTGTCCTTGGAAAGCGGGCGTGTTTCCATTACCATCACGCGGTCGCCTTCCTTGCACTCGTTGTGTTCGTCATGAGCCTTTAGCTTGTAGGTGCGCTTGATGATCTTGCCGTAAAGCGGGTGGCGGATTTTGCTGTCAACGGCGACGACAATCGTCTTGTTCATCTTGTCGCTGACAACCCTGCCTGATCTTGTCTTGCGAAGGTTACGTTCCAAGAGCTTGCTCCTTTCCCCAAAGATTTTTCACTAGGAAATACCCTTTTCCTTCTGGGTGATGATAGTCTTGATCCGGGCTATATTACGGCGCACGTCGGATATGCGCGATGTGTTGTCAAGCTGATTTGTAGCGTTTTGGAAGCGGAGGTTGAACAGCTCGCGCTTAGCCTGCACCAGTTCCTTATTCAGCTCGTCTACGGACTTGTTCTTGAGTTCCGCTGTAAATTTCTTATTCTTCACTGGATCCACCTACCGTTTCTGAGAGTGATCCGGCTTTCACGCCTGATTCCTGGGCGTCTATAATCACGTCAAGCTCCTTCTTGGAGATTATCTTGCACTTGATCGGGAGCTTATTCGCGGCGAGGCGAAGGGCTTCGCGGGCCATTTCGTCGTCGGATACGCCGCCAAGCTCGAACATTACGCGTCCGGGCTTGACCACGGCCACCCAGTACTCGGGCGAACCCTTACCGCTACCCATGCGTGTTTCGGCAGGCTTTTCGGTAACGGGCTTGTCTGGGAAAATCTTGATCCAGACCTTGCCGCCGCGCTTTACGTGCCTTGTTAACGCGACGCGTGCCGCTTCTATTTGGTTGCTTGTGATCCAGCTTGGCTCAAGAGCCACGATGCCGAAATCTCCGTAAGTCACGCGGTTTCCGCGCAGGGCGCGCCCCTTCATGCGTCCGCGGAACTGCTTGCGGCGCTTAACTCTTTTGGGCATTAGCACTACGACCGCCCTCCTTCCCTGCGTTCTCTGTTGTCGCCGGCCGGCCTCGGCGGCCTGCCGCCGCCCTGACGGTCTCCGCGCGGCCTGTCGCCGCGTGATCTGTCGCCGCCGCGGTCACCGCGCGGCGGTCTGTCGCCTCGTGGTCTGTCCGGGCGTTCCGGGCGCCCCGCGCGCTCCTTGCCGGGAAGAACTTCACCCTTGTATATCCAGACCTTTACACCTATCTTGCCGTAGGTCGTCATAGCTTCGGCGAATCCGTAGTCTATATCGGCGCGGAGTGTCTGCAGAGGGATCGTGCCTTCGTGATAATGCTCGGTACGCGCTATTTCCGCGCCTCCAAGCCTTCCCGACGCACTTGTTTTAACGCCCATCGCGCCCATCTTCATGGTACGGCTTATGGCCTGTTTCATGGCGCGCCTGAATGTTACGCGGTTTTCCAGGTCTTTCGCGATAGTCTCGGCCACCAACTGGGAATCCAGTTCCGGGCGCTTGACCTCTTCGATATTAACCAATACTTTCTGCTGGCTGAGCTTCTGAACATCGGCGCTAAGCTGGGCGATTGCCTGCCCCTTCTGGCCGATTATGATGCCCGGCTTGCTTGCGAATATGGTTATCCTGACGCGCTCGTTTGTGCGTGAAATCGTAATACGCGATATCCCCGCGGCATAGAGTCTTTTCTTGATATATTTTCTGAGCTTGTCGTCTTCGGCTAAGAACTTGGCGAAGTCCTTCTCGGCATACCAAACGGAGTCCCATTCTTTAACGATGCCTAGCCTCAGTCCGTGCGGACTTACTTTTTGACCCATTGTTTCCTCCTCTTGGTTATTTTGCCCTGACGCGTTCGTCCAAGATTATCTTGATGTGGCTTGTACGCTTGCTGATGCGGTCGGCGCGGCCTCTGGCGCGCGGCCTGATGCGGCGCATTGTCGGCCCCTGATCCGCGAAAACTTCTTTGATAAACAGATCAGCCGCTTCACGTCCCTGATTGTTTTCAGCGTTAGCTATAGCCGACTTGAGCACTTTCAGGATCAGCTCGCTGGCATATCTTGGCGAATACGTCAGGATCGAGATAGCCGTGCCCACATCCTTGCCCTTTATCTGATCCAGCACAATGCGCGCCTTCATATCCGACACGCGCGCGTACTTGTGGATCGCGTGCGGCCGCGTCTCTTGGTTTGCCTCGTTGCGTTCCTTCTTTATCTGACTTCTGTGTCCGCTGGCCATGGTGTATCACCTCACTCCTTGCTCTTCTCAATTGAATCTTTCAATATTCTTTCCAGCTCGTCATACTTCTTCAATCTGAGTAGCTCCAGCATCAAGTTCATCATGAGATCAAATTCCTTGTCACTCACTTATAACCCTCCTCCCCACTACTTCGACCGGCTCTTCTTTTCGTCCTTGCCGTGGCCGCGGTAGCTGCGCGTCTGGGCGAACTCGCCAAGCTTGTGACCTACCATGTCTTCGGTAATATATATAGGTACGTGCTTGCGTCCGTCGTGTACGGCTATTGTGTGACCGATCATCTCGGGGAATATTGTGGAGCGGCGCGACCAAGTCTTGATAACTTCCTTGGCGTTCGCTTCATTTTGCTTTTCAACCTTCTTGAGAAGGTGGTCGTCGATAAACGGGCCTTTCTTGAGCGACCTGCTCATTGGCTTCCTCCTTTCCTAGCAATTGTCCGCTGCTTCTTGTTCTTCCGCCAGAAGGTCTTCCGCTACCTGTTTTTCAATAGCTGCAATCATATCCTTCGGGCATATTGCCTTAATCGAGCGTTGAACCTGCGACAGCGACTTTCCTTTAAGCGCATTGTATAGTACTGCACGCAAAATTACATCAGTTTCCATTGAAATAATATCACCTCAATAATTTAGCGTTAAACTTTGCCATATGTTTCTGTAATTTGCTTTTCAACCCAGGCTATGTCCGGTTCAAGCATTGCCGTTTTAGCTTGCCCAATAGCCCGCTGCAACCCGGCGACAACCTTATCTGGGTTTTGAGCCTTAATTTCAAGGAGAATGTAGTAATGATTCGCTTGATTCACACGTAATTCGTCATTAGTAGACATAAATTACCTCCTGCTCCATCAGTCCTACGCGTCTCCAGTCTGCCTTTCTGGCTTGAACCACGCTGTTCATTACTCTAATAGTCTCTTTCAAGCACATAACCTCGGTTGCGTATTCGACATAAGCCAACTTTGCTTATCATTGGCGTTGCCCTACTTCCCGCGGCGTCTGACGATATACTTGTCGGAAGCCTTGTGCTTCTTGCGCGTCTTGTAGCCAAGGGCGGGCTTGCCCCATGGCGTAGATGGCGCGGGACGTCCTATCGGGGCGCGTCCTTCGCCGCCGCCGTGCGGGTGGTCGTTGGGGTTCATGACCGAGCCGCGCACTGTTGGGCGGATACCCATAAGGCGCTTCTTACCGGCCTTGCCGATGTTGATGAGCTCATGGTCGATGTTACCAACCTGCCCGACAGTCGCGCGGCATATTACGGGAACCTGACGCATTTCGCCGGAGGGCAGCCTCAGCGTCGCGAGCTTGCCTTCCTTCGCCATCAACTGCGCGGAGTTTCCGGCGGAGCGTACAAGCTGCCCGCCGCGTCCCGGCTTCATCTCGATGTTGTGTATTTGCGTTCCTACCGGAATATTCTGCAACGGAAGGCTGTTTCCGACCCTGACTTCGGCGTCGGAGCCGCTCATCAGCGTGTCGCCGACCTTGAGGCCGTTCGGCGCGAGGATGTACCTCTTTTTACCGTCGGCGTAGAACAGCAGGGCAATGTTTGCCGTGCGGTTCGGATCGTATTCGATAGCGTTGACCTTGGCGGGAACGCCGTCCTTGCCGCGCTTAAAGTCGATTATCCTGTATTTTTTCTTAGCGCCGCCCCCGTGGTGGCGTACGGTGATCTTACCTTGGTTGTTGCGCCCCGAGTGGGTCTTGATGTGTACCACCAGGGACTTCTCGGGTGCGCTCTTTGTCACTTCGGCAAAGTCCGAGACCGTCATTTGCCGCGTCGACGGGGTATACGGCCTGTAGCGTTTTACACCCACAGTACCACTCCTCTCCTTACTTTAGATAAGTTTACATGCCCTGGAACAGGACAATCTCTTTTGAAGCTTCCGTGAGCTTCACCAACGCTTTCTTCCTGGCGGCCGTATAACCTTGGGTACGTCCGCGGCGTTTCAGCTTGCCCTTTACGTTCATTGTATTAACCCGCTCGACCTTGACGCCTTCAAACATCTTCTCGATGGCCTGCTTGACCTGTATCTTGGTGGCATCGGGGTGTACATAGAACGCGTACTTCTTTTCCGACATTTCCGACATGGATTTTTCAGTGACAATCGGCTTTATGATAACGTCGTAATATTTCAGATCCGCCACTAGCTGTACACCTCCTGCAACTTGAGGGCCGCGTCCTTGGTGAGGACTAGGGTATCATATTTTAGGATATCGTAGACGTTGATGTTGTTTACGGCGCTTGTCTTGATGCTTGGGATATTGCGGGCCGATAACACTACGTTGCGGCGCACGTCGTCGCCGTCGCCTTCCAGCACGAACATCGCTTTTCCAAGCTTTAACGCATCGACTACCTTTTGCATGGTCTTGGTCTTGACCTCGCTCATGCGCATTTCGTCCAGAATTATCAGCTTGCTCTCGCTCACACGGCTTGACAGCGCCGACTTGAGAGCCAGTCGCTTCACCTTCTTGTTGAGCTTGAACGAATAGTCGCGGGGCTTAGGAGCGAATATCACACCGCCGCCGCGCCACTGCGGCGAACGAGTAGAGCCTTGTCTTGCTCGTCCCAGGCCTTTTTGACGCCAGGGCTTGCGGCCGCCGCCGCGAACTTCAGCGCGGGTCAGTGCGGATTGCGTCCCCTGGCGCTGATTCGCCAGGTACTGCACTACCGCCTGATGAACCACATGCTCGTTCACACTGACTCCGAAGACGGCGTCGCTTAGTTCAAGGCTGCCTACCGCTTCGCCGTTCATATTGTACATTTGAACACTTGCCATTGTCGTATGTCCTCCTTTCCAGGGAAACGCACAGCGCTTCCCTTACATTGATTTATGACTTGACGCTTTCCTTAACTATCACAACAGTGCCCTTTGGCCCTGGCACAGGCCCCTTGATTAGAAGTACGTTCTTGTCCGCGTCGGCTCGTACTACCTCGAGGTTGGCAACGGTTACTTTTACATTACCCATGTGGCCGGGCAGCTTCCTGCCTTTTCTGACCTTTCCGGGAGATGTTCCGGCGCTCATTCCGCCCGCGTGACGGTGGTATTTGGAACCATGCGTCATCGGGCCGCGATGGAACCCGTGGCGCTTGATTGCTCCCTGGAATCCCTTACCTTTGGAGACACCGCATACATCCACACGGTCTCCCGGGGTGAATATATCGGCCTTGATCTCGTTGCCGACGGCATAGTCCGACGCGTTCTCAAAGCGAAATTCGCGCAGATACTTCCTTGCCTCTACTCCGGCCTTTTTGAAATGACCGCTTTGAGGCTTCGTCAAATGCTTTTCCTTTATTTCGCCAAAAGCCACTTGCACGGCCTCATAACCGTCGTTCTCCATGGTCTTGACCTGAGCCACCACGTTTGGCGTGACGTCCAGCACCGTTACCGGCACGAGCACGCCCTTTTCGGTAAAGACTTGCGTCATACCGAGCTTCTTGGCGACAATTGCCTTTTTCAATGTAGCACCTCCTAAGTCTACAGCGGATTGCGCGGCTTCCGCACAATCATTCTAGGCTTATAATCTTCCTATATTATAAGCTGCCGGCTGCTATTGCATAATCTTGAGGGTAATGTCCACGCCGTCCGGCAGATCCAGACGCGTCAGCGCGTCGACCGTCTTGGGCGTCGGCATAAGTATGTCGATGAGCCTCTTGTGCGTGCGCATCTCGAACTGCTCGCGCGAGTCCTTGTATTTGTGGACAGCACGCAGTATGGTGATAACTTCCTTCTTTGTCGGCAATGGTATCGGGCCCGAGACCTTCGCTCCGGTCTTGGTAGCCGTGTCGATTATCTGCACTACCGACTGATCAACCAGCTTGTGGTCGTACGCCTTTAGATTAATGCGTATTTTCTGTGTTGCCATTAGTGCGCCTCCTTCTCGTACACTAGGATTAACTTAGTCATCCCTTTCCCCAATAACACTAAAAAAGAACAACCGAGTTGTTCCGCAACAGTACGACAGATGATAAATGCACACGCATCCGGGTGTGTCGTATTTGGCCTCATTCATTCGCCAACCACGCCTATTTCCCAGACTGCTTGCAATGACCTTGTCGCCCCGTTTCAAGAACAGGACATAGCTCCGCGGAAATAACCAGCCGCCAGGCTGCAACCTTCCACATCAACGCCTTGTCACAACGAACAGTATTTTATCACACCCCTGCCGCAAACGCAAGTATTTTTTGCAAATAATTCAAAAAAATTTACTAAGAGCCTATCCAACAATAACGGCGAAGCAATTTTTTGAGATTTTTGCTTTAGCGCTAGGAACCAGCGGTCAATAACCGAAATGCTGGCTAGAAGCGACGATTCTTCGCCAATCTAGGAAGCGGCGACGCCACGTACCCACAGTGGTACGCAAGGAGCCGCTGACGACGAGTGGCGGAAAACCGGGGCCCCCACGAAGCCCGCTTCTGGCTTCGTGGGGTGGAGTTCGGCCTTCTAGACGGCGTTGAGCGTTATTGACCGCTGGTTCTAAGAACTGATGACGCCGCAATTCGGCGAAGAGCCAAAAAAGTGTGAGGCCGTTTATTGTTAGATAGGCTCTTAGTCTTATTCCTATATAACTTGAAGCCCCATTCCCCTGCAAAAAGCCTCAAAGTTGGACATAAAGCTGTTCTTCACTGTCTTAATGTTTCGTTCATTATCAAACCTTTCTGCAGAAACTTCCTCATTTCTGCGCTGCTCCTCGAATATCTGATCCATCACCGTCGCGGTAAAGGGCACAAGCGGATTACTGCGGAACATCCCTACACGTTCAAAATTGCTTACCGAAGTTTCAAGTATTTCGATTTCTATCGAAGAAGTGTCAACAAATACAACATCGTCAGCCCTCCTCATCCTGATAGTCTCTGGATCCCGTATTCCAAACCTAACAACTGAATCGAAGTTAGCACAATAGTGATTCACCAAACTATCTAAGCCGCGTTGGAACAAACAACGAAGGCGTAATATCATTACAAGCTCTCTTGAAAGTTTACAATGTGCTTGGCGTAGGCATGGACTATATGTTGACAGACAGCTTGACCATAAGTCACACTGATATTTTATCACTAAACGCTCTAAATGACGAGGATAAGCAATATATTCAGATTATAGCAAGATAATTTGTAAAATACAAAACAAATTTGCTAATGACCTTGAAGTAAAGATTGAAAGCACACCAATATAAGTAACCCAACAAATATTGAATTTGTCGGGTTTTCTCTGAGTCACCCGGGTCTCGAACCCGGGACAGCTAGATTAAAAGTCTAGTGCTCTACCAACTGAGCTAGTGACCCACAAAAAAAAGAACGGGTGAGTAATGGGATTTGAACCCACGGCCTCCAGAGCCACAATCTGGCGCTCTAACCAACTGAGCTATACCCACCAAGAAGGTGCTTCTATGCTACCGAAAAGCAGTATATAACACCAAACATAACCGTACTTGAAGGGATTCGAACCCATGACCCACGGCTTAGAAGGCCGTTGCTCTATCCTGCTGAGCTACAAGTACCCATTGTTAAATTTTAACATTAACTAGAAAATAGATGTTCTTGGCAGAACATCATTTTCGAGGTATAGACACATCGGGGTGACAGGATTTGAACCTGCGACCTCCTAGTCCCGAACCAGGCGCGCTAGCCAAGCTACGCTACACCCCGATTGTATTATACTAACTCTGGCAACCATCTAGTCTCCCGGGCCTGGAAGGGCCAAGTACCATTGACCGTCTGGGTCTTAATCTACGTGTTC
>Ga0131853_10003180_pt1 | contig 29452 bp, 14 predicted proteins | sample TergutLab28metaG_FD_92764 | JGI IMG/M metagenome (GOLD analysis project Ga0131853, IMG submission 92764) | Labiotermes labralis P1 segment gut microbial communities from Petit-Saut dam, French Guiana - Lab288 P1 (version 2) (version 2) | ecosystem: Host-associated > Arthropoda: Insects >... | reverse complement strand
GATGATGGGTGCTGTGACACCCGAAACATGTAGAGTGACTTTGCAGTGAATAAATATCTGCATACTGTTGCATCTGGTTGGATTTTTATTAACATTGAATTACGATGCACGGAACCATGAGTTAAAAAAATACTTTACACCAATACACATTTTTCACCATATCTCGCTCAGTTCTTCTTAGAATAAAAATGTCTTAGACAAAAGTTGTAGAGAAAATCAAAACACGCATTTTATGTTCAGTAACATTTTTTCCGAAATTCGTACCGTTTATGAGATAAAGTGGAAAAATATTGTACAGTCGGACAGGTCACACATGACAATATGAAGCACGTACATTTTATACCGGATATAGTAAGGTTACAAACGCACACTCAGAATAAGTAATACATATTGCTCTTCCACTGCAATAATGTTTGAAAAACCGCCCGTCAGTGTTGTGTTATGCGTACATTGCCTGTCCTATGAGGGTTTCCGTTAAACATTTTACGAGATGAGACAAAATTAATCAATCATGAGGCAATAAATATTAAATATTGTGAGTGGCTGTCTGTATTCTTGCCGTAGTTACTTATCACGCACAGTGCATCTTTTTTTTTTCTTGCACCGCGTTTTACTGCCATCTGTGGTCTGCCAGGCTTATCATTTTGTTCCACATCATCTCATAAAAGGCGCGATTTTCGGAAGAAGTTATTGAACATAAAATATGTGTTTTGATAGCATTTTTCTGAAACATTTGTCATTTTAAAAATTCAGCGAGATATTACCATAACCTAAATAGGTCTTCATATAAAGTGTCCGTTATTTTTGTCGGATTTTAATCAAACTTGAATTTTCTCGACAGACGATGAAGAAATCCAACGAGATGCATAAGTATGCAGATATTTATTTACTGCTAAATTACTCTACATGTTTCGGGCGTCCATCGCGCCCATCATCAGGAGCACATAAAACTGTAGTTGCAGTCTCTGGTTTAGATGACACTATCTGGGGAGCAAGCTTCTTCAAACGTCACCAAATATCCTATGGCTTGGTAACCTGCTAAATGGTATTTGCTGTTCTCACTAGTATTATAAATTCCGTAGGTGAAAAACATAATTTCTCCTGTACTTGGATTAATTTCAGGTAATTTAGTAGTATATCACTGTCCATCTGTTTTACATCCAATTGGATGTGATGCTTTTACTGACTGTCCCAAACCAGTCCTTATTTGGTCAAGTTTGAGGAAGCTTGCTCCCCAGATAGTATGATGTGTACCAGAGGCTGCAACTAGGGTTTTATGTACTCTGATGATGGACGCTCGAAACATGGAGAGTAATTTAGTATTAAATAAATATCTGCATACTGTTGCATCTCGTTGGATTTCATCAACGTAGAATTACGATGCACGGAACTACAAATATAAAATTTCCTGACAGAGTTCCAAAAATCGTTAAACATCAAACTTTATGAAAACTGTCCAGTGGAAGCCGAGTTGCTCTTTGCAGACAGACTGAAGGACGGACAGGCAGACAGTCACGTCGAAGCTAACAGTCGCTTTTCACAATTATGCTAACGCTTGTAAAAACGAACCGATCTGCACTTTTGGGAGTCACAAATTACGTTGCCTCTTCTTTCGTTAAATAAATACATTATAGGGAAGTGTTTTGTGGTTGAGGAGTAATGTCGAGATAAAATGTACACTGATGTTGGTCTTGTTGTTGGGTAATGATATCACGCAGAACTGGGCTGTGGAGATGATGTCAAAGATTTTCCGAGATGTCATAAAACATCCCAATTCTACATTACGCCTCTGTCCATAAATAGCATCAAAACGAGCATCAAGCTTCCGTGAAAACCCGAAGTATAAAAAATTAAGGAAATTATGCGTAACAAAGTTCTGGTCTGTCCCCATTGCCTAATTATCCGGAACGAAAAATTTCGTTTTTAATAAACTAAACATGATTATGCTTCTTAACCCTCTAAAGCTTAGTGGTCACTCTATGTACAGCCAGTTTAACATTAAAAATTTTGAACTTTACCCACACAGTTTACACCTATGTTCATGTGATTATTATTGAACGTGGTCATTATTTCCCTACGTAGCTTAAAGCTGTTAGTCTTTCTGATGGAAATTCCCCTACGAACTGACATTTATATATACAGTGCGGTCCAGAAATTTTTATGACTGATTTTTTTTTAAATCGAAGACAGGTGAGGAAGACACCTTTTTCAATTCAAAATAAGCTCCATTGGCATATATACAGGCTTTTGCGCAGTCGTACATTTTCTGAAAAGCTGCCGAAAATTCCTCTTTTGGACCTTCTTTAATTCATCAGTTAACGGCTTCTTGGATCTCAGCAACATCCACAAAGTGGAGTCCTTTTAACTTCATTTTCGACTTGGGGAACAGAAAATAGTCTGGCGGAGATAAATCTGGAGAGTATGGAGGTGGGGTGGGGTGGTGGTGATAAAGGGTTGTAGCAATTTTTGGGGTCAAAAATTGGCAGACTCTTGCAGCTTTGTGGGCGGGCGCGTTATCGTGCAACAAGAAAAAATCTCGATAGCAGAACGCAGCTGGACGAACCCGTTAAATGCGCTTCACGAGGCTATAAATTACTCCTTTATAAAATTCTGCATTTACTGGTTTTCCGTCTGATACGAATTTTTTGTGCACTGTGCATTGAGAGTCGAAAAAATGTATCAAAATGGTCTTAATGCCGGGCCTTTAGAATTTCAGTTTCTTCGGCCGAGGGGATGTCTTAGCAACTCATTCAGAGCTTTGTCGCTTTGTTTCAGGGTCACAGGCGAAACACCAGGTCTCATCTCCCGTAACAATTTTTTAAAAAAATAAGTCTGCATCGGCCATCACGATAATGTCTTGGCAAGATGTGACTCGATCTTCCCTTTGTTCAGGTGTCAAGGAGTGTGGAACAAAACGTGCACACAACTTTGTCTTTCCCAAATCCTCTTTCAGAATCCGAAGAACTACAGTCTTGGGGATGTTCAAAGATTCTGCTATCATTCTTGATGCAATTCGACGGCCATTTTTGACCAAATCAGCAACAGCAGCAATGTTTACCGCAGTTCAAGTCGATTTTGGACGGCCACCTCTCTCATCATCTTTTACCAGCTCCCTTCTGTCTCAAAATTGAGAATACCACCTAAAAACATTTGATTGGTTCAGAGCCTAATTCCCATAATCCTTTCGCACCAATACTAGTTTTTCTGTCGCAGACAGACCGGGTTTGAAACAAAATTTTATTGCAACTCTCTCCATTTCCGCCATCCATGACGTACAAAGAAAACTGACTTTACAAGACAAGTTATAACTCGTACACTGTTGAAGATAAACAAACGAAACTCGGCGTGTGAACGGATGTTGGTTGATAGTACTTAGTTAGTGGGTTGGCCGATAGATCGCTCTAATTCTGTTATTTAAAAAAAAATCAGTTATAAAACTTATGGATCGCACTGTGTATGTAAAGTAGATTCATCTTGTCCTCAAAAAGATTAAGTACATTTTACCACAGGCTTATGTCCTTTATAATTTCTTTAGTCACCAGTACATTTTTGCTGGAATGTTTCTGCTAACGCTAACTTTTCTGCTACACACTCTCTATGGAACGTGAGCATGTGGCCGTGCACAAACGCATAAATTCAGGTAGGAGGAATTTTCCTTTAATTAATGTCGACAAACATTGGTAGAATTCTCATGTGCTCCTCGTATCGCTGCTGAGCGCTGAAAATATTACGTTCTGAAATGTATGCATATCATAACAATTCAAAGGACTTTCGCTCCCTTTTATGTAAATATGTAGAAACCCGTAATGCGACAAAATTGAGTGTACTTCGGACAGCGCTTTATCCTTCGTCCTAAACGTTTTTCGCCCCGATAAATATATATAGCAAGCTACCGTCTCTTCGTAGAAATGCATATTCGTAGGTCTTCATTTAAAACATCCAGCAGTCCAATTTTAACCAAAATTGGTGTGTAAAGGTAAAGACAAGTAAAGTTCTCTGCCCACGCTAAGAAGGTACATAGGGGGAGAGGAGTTATAGCTCCACTGATTCAACTTGGGCGCTAAATGGAGATTAGTGGTTAACTTCTCACCCGAGCCATGTTATTCCCCCTGAAAGAACCCCAGTACCCATTAAACATGGAACTGGTGGACCCCAGAGCCAGTCTGGACTTTTGGAGTAGAAGAAGAAAGCTCTTTCCTCTGTCGGGGTTCGAATCCCGGACCGTCCAGCTCGTAGCGTAATCATATGCCGACTACGCTATCCCAGTTCCCAAAACTGGAGTGTAGTGACACATTTTACTAAAGAACCGTAATGAGATATTTATATATTTTAATATCCACTCTTCTCTCCTAGATTCCTTACTTGCGATAAGACAGATATATAGTGACCAGAGAAAAGAAAGCTGATATGTGCATTGTTGGAAATGTTCCTTAAAAGGCGGGGGGAGGGGGGCTAGCACCTACCATGCATATGATTTTTTTCACAATTATTAGCTTTCGATAAATGCGGTTCAGAATGAATCAGATGTAGTTTAAGCAAAGTTTTGGTTGGACAAATAAGTACACATATTTTAAATTTAAAATTTATTATCAGAGTTTCGTCTACGTCTTTGAAATTAACTGGTAGTATTGGACTTTGTCAGCGCATGCCCATTGTTTTACTACTAATATTGAAAATATACCTAAATTAATTAGTTTCTTCTGTCACCTGATATTCTCGTAGGTAAAAATATTGAACAAGTCCAATACCATTTAACGTAGAGTCCTAATACCAAATGTCATCACATGCTGCCAGTAGTTTCGGAGACGAAACACAGAAACGCATAGACATTGATGCCTTTCTACGCCGACATTGTGATTCAGTTTATGTATTTTATGTCTAACTTTGCTTGTAATAAACGCTAATATTGAAAATGGTGTGTGTAGATTACTTTGGGATCGCGATGAACTGGATACAAAATTGCTTTGTTTTCGGGAAGTACCAACTGCAAATCTCGGACGGGAATTGGCTACCCAGACAAGAATGTAGTGTTTTACCCAGTCCCTTCCCTTAAATCCCAGGATATTTGCCTTTCCATGTCCTGTTCAATTCATTTATACAGGGTTATTCGAAATGATTGTTGGAGTTTCAGTAACTGCCACCTCGTTCTCCAGATGCAACCCCGTGTGATTTCTTTCTATGGGGTTACATCAAAGATCAGGTTTATGTTCCTCCTCTTCCCGCAAGTATCCCGGAACTGAAGGTACGAATCAGAACCGCCATTGAAACCATCACCGCTGACATGTTACAAACAGTTTGGAACGAACTCGTTTATCGTGTTGATGTTTGTAGAATCACAAAGAGTCCACATATAGAGCACCTGTAAGGCAAGTAAAAAAACTTGGAGTGTTATTCTATTAAATAAAAAAAGACATGGACTCCTATCTCAAGTGTATTGTGTGTGACAAGTTGTTAAAACCCCGACAATCATTTCGAATAACCCTGTATCTAAGAGTCGAAATGATTACTGCTATCCAATGTGAGCTGGTGACAATGTCTCCGTATACACCACAAATAAATGAAAATACTGTGTTTTGCTTATACCACATGCCACAACTTGTAACACGTGTCGCGGTAAAAATTCAGTACAAAATTATTTGGCCTAATAGGTTTATCGCAGATGTTTTATTGCAAGCGTTGGAATAAATTGCTGCGTCATTTTTCAAAGGAACAAAGACCCTTTCTTGAAGAGGAATTCAGCTACCTTGATGATACGGTGATATATCATCTTCCGAGAAGGCTATGTCCCATTTGCACACAAACCGCAGTGGATAAATTGTCTCCTATTACAGCGTCTTAACCGTGTTTCTGCTGCAGTTCACACAGTGTATTTTCTAAGTATGTACACTGGTTACGATCGTGCAGCCATAGTGACCTTTGAGGTCCATTCTGTAGGCACCCGGTTAGAATCTCAGCTAAGTCAAAGAGTCTTTCCATCTTTCTCACCATTTGTCATGCCAGTACTTATAAATACCGTCTCAAAATACTCAAGAAACACTTTCTGCGAAACTCCTGCAATCACTATTAAGGCCAATTTACTCTCTCGCCGAAAGTCGTGGTTTAGTAATATTCCGGCTCTGATTGAAGAGCTTCATTGTTGTGTGTGTGTGTGTGTGTTAGCATCACGTTGCTGAAATATAGTGTTTAAATTGATTAAAATTACTTTCTTCCACACCACTAAACGTCGTTTTTCACTGGTATTCTCCCATTCGACTCTCTCCAACTTGTAAACTTGAATCTTCATGTTTGCCCCATGCATCAATGACAAACACTTTATTATCCAACTAATGCACAATATATAGTTTGTAGATACAATTAAAATTATAAAATATTTAAAAGTGCTCCAACATGTTTCGGATCACTGAGGGTCCATCATCAGGGAGCCTTGTACTGTGCTTGGCTAAAAATTACAAGAATGGTTCTGTCGTGTCCGTTGACATGGACATTCCGATGCTGTATCCTCTGTGGTCCGAAACATGTTGGAGCACTTTTAAATATTTTATAATTTTAATTGTATCTACAAATTATATATTGTGCATTAGTTGGATAATAAAGTGTTTAATTGTAAGCTTGAATCTGTGTCATTGAATGATACACGAGTCATTAATTTGTGTGTCACTGTCATGCTGTACAGGATTGGTAAATACAATACATAAAACGGATAGACAATTTGGACTTAAACTTAAGGAAGGAAATATTCAGGTGCCACATTTGTAGCATAGCTTTGTATGGTGCTGAAACTTGGACGCTTCGGAAAGTAGATGGGAAGTACCTTGAAAGTTGTGAAATGTGGTGCTGGAGAAGGATGTAGAAGATCGTTTGGGCGATTGTGCAAGAAATGTAGAAGTACTGCACACAGTAAAGGAGGACCGAAATGTCCTCCCTACAACGAAAAGAAAGAAGGCTAACTGCTGTGGTCACATCTTGCATATCAAGTGCCTTCTAAAACACGCTATTAAAAAAAAAATTGAATGAAGCATTGTTGTGACGGGAAGAAGCGGACGAAGACGTAAGCAGCTACTGGGTGGCCTTAAGGAAAAAGGAGGATACAGAAATTTGAAAGAGAAAGCAGTCTATCGAACTCTGTGGAGAACTCACTTCGGAAGAGGCCAGGGACCTGTGGTAAGACATACTGCAGTATGAATGAGTCAGCACAACTATTATCTTTTCCAGTAACATGGTTTTTACCGCAAAAGCCTTCGGCTGTTATTTGCAGCCATATTAGAGTAATTTGTTTGTAAGCACAGAAGATGGCTGACTGCGTATTTTATTACTGTATTATATACTTAACAATCGACTATCCTGAAGGTGGCTATAAATAATTGTCGAAACATGTCGCAGAAAAGCTTAGTTTTAAATAAGTTAATTGTTATAATGATTCCTCTTTGTTTTGTGTTTGACAGACGATTCTGTATTACAAATCATTATTTAATTCTCTGTGAAGGAACACAGTAATTCCAGAGTTGAGCGACACACTCACAGGATAACCCTGACTTTCAATGCCTAGTCTCCGCATTCCGTCGCTGGATACGACACTGAGTCAATTCCTTCCAACGCCGGTCCTTAGTCCTTCCTAAGATCAAATTTTACGTTGTCCTTCCTTATCATTCTAGTTCATCCAAGTAGTTACTTTCCAGTTGAGTAAGCATCTAAGATTCTGTACGCATTTCTCGTTCCTTACCCTAGCCCTAATCCCATCGTGTTCTGTTCTACGTCATGTCTGTTTTATATTGTAAAGTTTTTCAGTGATTTCCGATAGAATTGAAGCCGTTTAAAGTGAAAACACACTTGTCATTGATATTCACCTTGAAACGAGGAATAAATGGGACACTTTCACATATAGATGCGACCGAGAGCAAGTGGCTTCCTGCTAAAACAGGGAGGTGTTACACAAATGTTTGCCGATGTACATTAAAGGTGAGACCGAGAGCTGAGATAAGCAGTTAATTTATTTGCATATTTACAGTACCTTACTACTAACTTAAACCCCCTGTACAGACTTTCAATCAATGTGACAACCATATTATATCAACAGAGAGAGAGAGGGGGGGGGGGAGACAGTCAGAAATTAGGACAGTCTCTCAGCTGTGTAAGTTTTGGATCTTCGTGATGTATTGTTTGGTAACTAAGAGCGTATCTAGAACGATGTTCCATAAGTATGTAGATATATTTCATCCTAGAAGAGAGATGTATATCCTACGTGGCGCATTTTCGGACCCCCACGTTTTTAGCCTCGTTCGCAAAACCGCGAAAAGCGACTGTTAGCTTCGTCATGTCTATCTGTCCGTCTACATGGAAAAACTCCGCTCGCACTGGACGGATTTTCATGAAATTTGATATTTGAGTATATTTTTGAAAATCTATCGAGAAATTCAAGTTGTATAACAATCGGAAAGAATAACATGTACTTTACATGAAGCTCAGTGTACATTTTTTATCATATCTGTATCAATTCTACTGAGAACGAGAAATGTTTAAGAAAACGTTGTAGGGGGAAAAAAACCAATTTCGTGTTCGATAACTTATTTTCGAAAATTATGCCCTTTGTGAGATAATGTGGAAAAATATTGTACAGCTGGCCAGGCTACACGACAATACGGCGCGTGCGCATTTCATTGTGGGTACCAAAGTCTACAGACACACAAGCAGAATGTGTGAAAATTATTGCTTGTCCGCTGCAACAGTGGGTTGCACGAACACGCCTCAATGTTACGTTATACTTACATTACCTGTCTTGTTTCTACTGGTCATACCCATTACGACAACTGCCCTCTATCGCACCCTTTTCCGAGCCAGGTAAATCCAATCAATACTACCAGCTTTATTTTAACATTTGTAGTATCCCTGTATCTATACTTCTATCTGCCTAGCGTTTCTTCTGTTGAAGTACTCCGACTCTTACTTTGAAGGAATTTCTTGTTTCTTCCTTTCGTATTTCTGCACTTGATGGTCATAACATTATTTATTGAAAATCACCAACTTCTCCTTTATGCTTTTTTTTTGTCTCTCTGTCCGGTAAATCATTAGAAATGTTTGTGTCTTACATGATTCTAAATAAAACTTTAGATCTACGGATTTTAACAGAAGTTTTGTTGAACTCATGACAATGTTTCTGACTGTACTCCAACATTTTCTACAGTGTCGTGCGAATTTTTTCTCTTTGTAAAAGACGTTCAGATAAATGTACTGTCAGGCAATTAGCAAATTTTGCAAACATACAGTTTTACAACTTCATTTGTCTACGTGCTGTGTGGTGTGCGAGATAAATAGAACCAATGAAAGTTAAATGTATAGTCTACATATAGTTGTGGTGCGATTTCACGGGACTCATGTTGGATTTTGCCTATGTACTGAGTTTTGTTTGTCCCTTACGATAGCTTAGGAACTGTACTAGTCCCGTGTTTTATACTGACTATATATTCTACTACTTGTTTTTGTATGGGTGTGAAACTTGGTCGCTCACATTCAGGGAGGAACGTAGGCTGAGAGTGTGTGAGAATAAGATGTTGAGGAGCATATCAGGGCCTAAGAGGGACGAAGTAACAGGAGAGTGGAGAAAACTACATAACGAGGAGCTTAATGATCTGTACTCTTTAGCCAATATTGTTTGGGTGATAAAATCGAGAATGAGATGGGCGGGGCATGTAGCGCGTATGGGGGAGAGTAGAGCCGTATACAGGATTTTGGTGGGGAAACTTGAGGGAGAGAGACCACTTGGGAGACCCAGGCTTAGATGGGAGGATAATATTAAGATGGATCTTTAGGAAGTGGGGATATGGACTGGATCGATCTGGCTCATGATAGGAACAGTTCGCGGACACCTGTGAATGCGGTAACGAACCTTCGGATTCCATAAAATGCGAGGAATTTCTTGACTAACTGAAAACCGGTTAGCTTACGAAGAAGGACTGTGCTCCATGGAGCAAGTAAGTAAGTATGTATTATGTTATGCGTTATTCATGAGACAGCCCGTGAGCGCTTCATATTTCAGTTCAGTGCCGTGATGACGTGTTACATTGTGAGACCCTTCATTGCTCTTCGTGATGATTGACGGAATGCCGGAAACCTGGTTTAAGAAAACGCAGCACATCCGGTCTTAAAATACCAAAGCGTACTTACGGAAGCGTAAAGTCTTTAAAATGCAAGTACAAAATTTTGAAAGTTTTTTTTCCCCGTTATGAAAGTTACAAGAAAAGTAGAAGAATGGGGGACGAAATCATATATCATGGTCTTAAGATTCTTTTCGCGGTTCGTTCAACAATTCAAGGAGCAGAAGTCGCATTTCTTTCGTTTGACCAACGTCGATATGGGAGCGTTTTGTTCTAGACTTGCACAAGTAAAATTGACTTCCGCAGCCCTCGTTTTCATGTTCTCCAATTTTCCCATTACTGCACCCCTGTTGTCGCTCCGCCCGTTCTCTGTAAATCATGTCCTTTATTTGGGCACTAAACTAAAGCACAGGCCACAAAAAGTAATAACACGGGTTTCAACTACGGCAGAAACCATAATAAACTGGTTTACCTCCCACCTATTTCTGCACTTTACTGAACATCCAACAGTGTCTTATATTTCAGTTGTGTACTAAACAAAATACCACTCCGGCATCAGACCTTGTACACAGTTGAAGCATCCACTGCTTTCTGGGACGGTGAGATAAGTTAATGCTAGGAACGTTAGCTGGTGACTGCAGCATTCATCTATAGCACTGTCGTCGATATTATGGTGCTTATAGACACAACATACAAAATTTGGAGGAGGGTCATGGGGACTAACGTGTTGCTATAGGTATGTGTGTGTGTGTGTGCGTGTGTGAGTGAATGAATGAGTGAGTGAGTGAGTGTGGTCGTGTGTGTGTGTAGATGTCTGTGTTATAGACAGAGACATAAGATCCAATTATACAAGAGAGAAGAGATGGTTCAAAATGCTGCCAAAACACTTCGCTACAAATTGTCAGGACTACTCCCAACTTAGTAAAGTATATGTATACCGTTGTGCATAGCAATTCTGGCCCTTTCCTTTCACTTTGTTTAATTATCTCGAAAAAACTTAACACTTATGGGAAACGGCGTAGGCAATTTTGGCATAAAATGTACATTTATTTTACTCCAGAACTTTCGTTCAGAGCATTTTTTGTTCTGATACAGGGGGAAGCGAATAGTCGCTGCCGGAAATAGGATATAGGGTAACAGTGCAGGTCAGGGTGAATGAACCGTTCTTAAACTTGCAGGAAATGTGACCCCAACAGGCAAGTGACAGGGGTCTTGTGCCACCTAAAGTGTTTTATGTATGGGGCTTTCCCATTTTGAGCACAGTGCAACAACCTTCTGGCAAAGCCTGTATCGAACACTTAGCGAGGTATCGAATATTTTCTTCGGGCAGAAAAGAATTTATTTCCTAATTCAGTGATCGTTATTGTTGTCAGATTTAAATCGACTGTAAATCTGCTGTCGACGATATTGGTTGAACTTGACAAGTCTTATGTATATTGGACCGTGCATCGTTGTGATAGTTGAAGAATAAAAGATCAACTTGATGTCATTTCCTACTTTATTTCACTTCTTATGTGCTCAACATGTTTCGGACATTAATATATCCATCATCAGGAGCTTGCGACTATTCTGTTTAATTACCACATCGGTCGTATTGTTCTTGGTTCGTTGTGTGTTGGAGATTTTGTGTGGGTGGGTTTGATTAGTGTCCGTGTTGCAGGCTGAAGCTTGTTTCAGCCTGCAACAGAATATTGAGCACATAAGAAGTGAAATAAAACAGCAAGTGACATCAAGTTGGTCTTTTATTCTTCAACTATTGACAGATCGCGTTAAAACTTCCGAATACCAGATTTCATGAAAACCCTTCAGTCATTTCAGACAGGCAGACAGACATGATGAAACTTTTAAGCGAGCTTTTTAGACGCGTTCGCAAAATTGCGAAAACCGACGATCAGCTTCGTCATGTCTGTCTTCCTGTCTGAGTGTCCGTCTCACTGGATGGATTTTCAAGAATCTTGGTATTTGAGTACTTTTTCGAAAATCTGTCGAGAAAATTGATTTTTATTAAAATCTGACAAGAATAACGGCCATTTTGCAGGAAGACCTATGTAAATTGTTTATAATATCGCGCTCAGTTCTTCTGAAAATGAAACGTGTTTCATGCAGAAGTTGTAGAGAACTTCAAAACATATATTTTATGTTCAATAAATTTTTTTTCCCCAAAATCATGCCATTAGTGCGGTAATGTGGAAAAATATGGTAGTGCCAGACAGGCCATGGATGAAAACGTAAAAAGGCGCGTTCACTTTGCATGCCGGATAAATAAGGCTAAACACACACACACACACACACACACACACACTTAGAATATGTAATATTTTTTTACCATGGCAATAATGGTTACGCGGACGTGCCTTAGCTTTACGTCTATACGTACATAGCCTATCATGTCGCAAATCTTGTGGCCGACTGTTCGTGAAATGTTCATGATTGCCTGACGGCACTATGTTGTTTAGCGTAAAACAACGGGTTCAGTCACGCAGCCAGAAAATCGACTAACCGTTTGACGACTAAAGAAATCTACATTATATATGAACGGTAACTTTGTAGCTCACAGGGAATTCTGTTAGAAAGAACAGGCAGATAATGTTGTATAGGAAAATAAAGCCTGTTTATTGCAAGAACCGTACAGAATACACACTCTGTGGTAAAATTTCACAGTTTGTAGAGTGAAACCTGACGTTATGCATAGAAACACTCTTTCGTTATACAAAGGGTGTTTAAAAGGTCTTCAGTCGTAGAGGACTGTAGCTCTGTGTTGTAGCAATGTGCTAGGGACGTTGAAGAATTACACATTTTAAATTTTGCTGCCATTTCGGTAATCGATATCTCATGCTAACGCAATATAGAAGCACATGCCTATAAATTTTAAGTGAGTAGGCCTAACAGAAATGATAGGTATATAGGGTCTCCTTCATATGCAATGATTCCTACGCTACGAGGCTGAAAATAATTGGCCGCCGGTACGGGCGGGTACTCGAATATCACAAGTAATACTCTTTTCAGTGCGCATTCCAAATGTAATTACAACATCATTCTGTGACACCGACTACCCGAAATGAAAACATGTCACTAACGAAATAATTTAACAGTCAACTTGTATACTGTAGGACTGCACACGTATTTCATTGCTGTATGTCACATGATATAACCAACCAGTCAACCCTTGTGTTGGACCGAATGTATAATAGATGTCAATGGTCAACTGAAAGTTTTCATTACGTAGTGTAAGGAATTTTGTTGAAATAGATACTTTACTGGCATGTTGCTCCTTCTCCATTAGTTCACGGTTTGCAATGTTCTTAAAAAAAAACTACGAAATTCAAAGACAGATACCGGGTGCTGATAAATCATTAGCCCGACCAGGAAAGAAAACAATCTCGGAAGCGTGTAAGGGACGCGCGCGATTTCAACGACATGGAGACGCGAGCTGTCAACAAGTTGTTTTTCCTGCAAGGCAAGACACCGAAGAAAATTCACGCCATTCTGACAGAAACATTAGCTTGTTTCCTTCCTGGTTGGGCTAATGACTTATCAGTACCCCTGTATTGAAGGATGTGAGCTACAGACTGTAGTATCTAGTGTATAGGCCTATAAAAGTCATAAAACCAGGTGGTAAGTAAAAAAATAATATATTTTTTTTAAGTTACACATCCCATTTTGTGTCTTATGTTAATATATACCGTGTTATAAATGGCACCTTCGACACAATTTAAAAATTCAGCATTCTTTAACGTAGCTACATGTTTCGACCTTGTAAGTTCATCATGAGGCTAACACCAGAATATTTAAAAATATGTAAAATTGCTTGAGCTAGAAATGAGATCTCATTTTTACACATAATGTCTCGTGTTTACATGCCGCTTTAGACGAAAATAAAACAAGATGTAATGTACGTAAAAACTGACAACGCTAACTTATTGCTTACTCCAACTGTTATCTGCCTTAATCCTACATACATACAAAACTGCGTGTATACATAAGATATAATTAGTTAAAATGAGATCTCATGTATAGCTCCTGCAGTTTTATATCTTTTTTAGTCGTTCTAAGGTTAGCCTGGTGATGACCTTACACGGTCGAAACATGTAGCTAAGTTAAAGAACACTGAGGTTTATAGATGTGTCAACGATGATACGTATTTCGAAAAATAAGGTGTTTCGGTGTAGTATACTGATCACTTCCCAGTTATATGAATCTAATTCACTTAACTCTGATGTGCGTCATCCCCGTTGTGTTAGTACAATAGTAAGGAGCTTGGTGTATTAATACTTACAGTCGAACACAATTATATTTGCCTCTAGTATTACAGGAGGATTACAACAACGACATGTTTCGGCCCTATATGTGGGCCATCTTCAGGTTGTGACTGGACTAGGCATACCCTATATTGTAATTATGTTTGTACTTATACTATATCCCTAGCATAAGAGTTGTACTTATAACACTAGCATAAGAATAGTACCCACTTTGGAAAAAAGGGCACTAGAAACTACTAATGGTAGTCCGCCTGATAAAACCCGGGGCCATGGTACCCACTGTTATAATGAGATCTCGACCCGCCCCCCTCCCCCAGAACTTCCCAAGAACGCTCCACGCATTCATGTATAACTGATCCGAAAGTCCAGTCACAACCTGAAGATGACCCACATATAGGGCCGAAACATGTCGTTGTTATAATCCTCCTGTAATACTAGATGCAAATATAGTTGTGTTCGGCTGTAAGTATTAATACACCAAGCTCCTTACTAATTTACTTAATTTTGCCATGGTAATAATATTTGAAATTGTTAAACTTTCTCTGCTTTATTTCCTTTGTTTGCTTATTCTTTTGTTTGCTGTTTTTTGCCTTTGTTTCTTTTGCTTCTATTTTATATTTTGTATTTTTTCGTTCGACAGACTTTCTGGGCGTCTTATGATTGATGCATGGATGAGCCTGACACTTGTTTGGTAATCCTGCACCAAAATAGTGACCTTCGTATTTTCTGATACTCCGAGTTAATGAATGTGTGATCAGGTTCAGAAATATTGTTACATTTTGTATTTAAACAGAGCAGATACGAAAATATGTAACCTCTGTCCGAATTTAGGCACAGTGCCTTGTTTCACTGTAAGGCTCCAGGAAAGACACAAACGCCTCATTCAGTATAGCCGTCCCTGGAATAGCAAACTGGAATCTTTCTTGTATGAGCCGGAATTTTGACTAGCTCCATTTCAGATTCCCCCGGCCCTAAATATAATATTGACCTTGTGAAAGCAGATGAAATTGAATGTTGACTCTCGGAGTGCAACATAAATCCACGTGAAATACGAGAAGTTGAGTGGTTAGTATAGGATATGGCGTTCCTCTCACGCACGTATTTATATCTGTCACATCCGAAGCCTCAGCACTGTACAACGAAACACCAAGAATCACTACAGTGATTCAAAAAATATTTTAATATTTATGTCTAATTAATTAATTGCAGGGATTATAATACTTATTGATAAGCCGTTATTTGCTCCGATGTTCAAGCCTTGATTTATGGAAACCAACTTTTTGTTGTCGTGTTCACAAGTTCTCCACTGATCCATATTGTCAGCTAGTCTAATCCAAAGTAATCCAATGTAACTAAATACGGTTAGTGCTATCCAGTCCGTCCTGCCAACCACACATTTGTCTCTAAATAATGTCTTCCATTCACACTTTCCAATTTTTCATGCACCTTTAACTCTACCTTGCGTGCTGCATATCCTGCCCATCTTGTTGTAAATGCATCGTTGATGAACACGTGATACAGTGCAACGTGTGTGTCTTATACCTTCTCACTTCAACGCGATGCTATCAATTGTTTATATTGGCGTTATGAATCGTGTGCTAAGATGGGTGTGTGCTGACCATGCTGCGACCACAGAAACCAGTGTTACGGGACGTCTCGTGCCACATTTTTCCCGATCTCTTGTGTTCCCCCCACCCCTTAGTTTCCTAGATTCCCTTCAATTCATATAGCTTTTCTGTCCACACCAGTGCTTCTGTTGATAAGCACTTGATTCTTTAGTAATGACAAGCGCTTTGGACTTGTTGGTATAGGCCTAATCCAAAGGGAGATGGACGGGAGTACATCGGTAGGAAGGTAGTGGAATACGTCCAGGACCATTCTCGCCAGCTGGATCATCACTGGGACTCCAATCAATCGATTCTCTATTAACAATTAAACGCACGTTACACTCTGGGGATGCTTCGACGACTTTCAATATAACGTCGTGTCATCTTCAGTTGTAGTTGGGATTTTTATTGATAACCACGAATTGACACAATATGATACCGTTGATACAAGTGTTAGTTACAACATAACTCCTAATTTCTGGTAGCTTAAATATTTCTAATACTAATTTGAAATAACTTATGACCCTAAGGTCTGTTCGTTACGGAAAATATGCAGCAAGAAATAACCAAGACACAATTAAACTGAAGCCATGAACAACATTTAGACCTTGTATGTAATTATCCTAATTAAAAGTAAAATTATCATTACAGTTTGTATGTATAAGTGAGATAACACAGACCAAATGTAAATAAAGGCAACATACATCGTTAAGAATTAGCATGCAGTCAGCAGTATCAACGTTCGTTACGTAGTAGTCCAGAAAAGTGAAGTACCTATGTACTTCGCGAAGGAAGCTTGAAATCGTGTGATTAAGTAATTTCTTTTACAGCTTTGTAAGGACTGGGGTTACAAAACAGACCCCACGTAATCGTAAAATATCCTAAAGATACTTTTCTGTTGGATATGACTTGGTGTAATTTAGTTAACAGGAACCAGCGTTTCGGAGTGATTTTCCCCTTCCATCTTCAGTAACTTTATAACGCTCCAAATATGTGGACTGCATACTTCTTCAAAATTTTGATAAATCTGTGTCACATTACAGTGCGTCAACAGTGCTTATAGTCACGGTGGTAACTCAAATTTAATGTTAAATTATTTATTTTACCAAAATAACTCTTTTATACCACAAATAATTGTTATATAGGTACCGCTGCACCATAAACAATTATTTCGCCCCCACATAACTTTCAACGGAACAATCCCTGTAGAGAGCCCGCCTGATAAATGAAAATGTTAAAATTTCTCCCTTGCAGGTCTGCTCAGTCTCCATACAAGGAAGTGCTTTTAAGGCTTCATGAGCCGCAATGCACTGTACGTTACATAGCGATGCTTTTATCAGCGTCTGTCCTTAATCCAATCTGTGTAGTGGAGCGCAAGGTTTATCTTACAGCTAGTATCGATGTTTGCTCCTACAGATTTGACTAGCCGTATTACATACATTGATGTATTGATAACTAGGATGTGGAAGATCAAATGTCCGGCTTACAAAACAAGCCAATAACGTCGTCTGAAATATCGAGCCAGCCGCTCTTATGTTAGACGTGATTTATTAAGCAGGGGCCACCCAGTGCAATGCGAATGTGATTGCGCCTGAAGATACAGACTGCAGGGGTGGCCAAACACGCTGTCAGTGTTTGCACTGTTTCCCGGCAGCTGCTATACATGGCTCATCTTTGTTATTATGAAGGTGATTTGGATGTATAGACCCATGTGTCTATGGATTGTGAACTGCTGTGAGACAGTCTTTTACTTGTAGCAGCCTGCTTAATGGTGAAGGTTAGTTGGAAGGTTTCGTGCATGTTTGAACTTTTATTCTTAGGTAATAACTTCGTAGATAATGTAAGAGCCCAGATAAATGCAAAGTATTTTTTTTTTATCCTGTGGCGTTGCGTTGGTGCCCAAACAGGGCCTAGGCCGCCTACTTTGACGTTTCTAGATCACACACAATTAGACACACACGCACACACGGTAGGATTCATCTGAACGAGTGATCAGCTCGTCACACAGCCCGATACCTTACAACACACAACAAACACAAGAGATGAACATCCATGCCCTCAGGTGGATTGAAGTAAATGTTATACGTCAGTATTTATAAGTGACCTTTCCGACAACCCCGATCCCATAGGGTTAGGGGTTGTCGGAAGGGAGTCTGTAGGTCTTTGTAGACAATATTGGATGAAACAAATATACTCGGTGTCTCTTTCTACATAAATAATTCAATTTAGAGGAGTCTTGGTTATGTACCTAACAATCTCTTACCTATTCAGGAAATTTCTGTCCGTATATAACGCCGGAAGGCTCATAATTTCCTTCACAAACACCCGACACGTGAACGACAGATGAATTCCGGCCGTGGTCACGCAGCCATTGGGTTAAAACTGACGATTTTGACTTGGATGTGACGATTGACCCAGATATGTCTTTCTAATAGCACAGGGGGAGTAAAGGTAAAGGTCAGATACAGACACGGATGGGAGGTGAATGTGCAGCTCCAATCCGATCGCAACCTTGGCCCTAAAAGCGGGTGGGTGGTTAGCACCACTCTCTTGCCACTTACCCGCAGGAAAGACCCGGGAACCTTTGTACAGGAAGCTGGGTGGGCCTCGGGGACCGTCTGAAAGGCGCACAAAATTTCTCCTTCAACGGGATTTGATCACCGCTTCGTGCAGCCCGCAGCGATTTACTGTACCGACGACGCTATCCCGGCCGCAACAAGGAAAGTATTAGGTTAATTTGAATGTTAAATTTGTGATCCATGAATCTGTGTACCAACATGTTTGTGGAATTATTTTATAACCGTTATTGCCCTACAAAATACTAAAGCGGAATATATTGAATTTTTAAGAGTACATTGTGTAAACAAATTGGAACATAAAAGAGTTGTTTGTGGGAAGCTATTCGCCCCCGCAGGAAGGAAAAGCTACACAGGGACAGAAGTCCGCCCACTACTGCACGAAGAAGCCGGCAACCGTCTCACAAAAAAACTAATTAGACAAGACGCAACCGATCCAAAACAGAAAGCAGTAACAGACTACAAAGAACAACTGGACAGTCACACCCCCACCCCATCCACCGGAAAACTAAAAAGCAGGAGAACCGATACAACCACAACGGACATAACAACCAAAAGCCCAATCAGTGAACAATGGCCCCAGGAAATAGCACGCTAACACACGTCACATACTTGATCCTAATGTAATTACAATAGTATAATAGATATATGTCACGTTATATACATGGTACGAATCACAGCACACACTGTGAGCCATCTGGGATCCCAAATGCGCACAGCCACATTGTAAAGAACTGACGGGTTCTTAGCTTAGCCTGACGTTGACTTTTTAAGTCGAAACGTGTCGCTTTAACTTATGCTTTTATTATATAGTTGTGTTGACTGAAATATATATAAATATATATTTATATATATTAATAAAGTGAATATATAAAAGAGTTGTACTGTAAAATATATGAACGAACATCTCGGTTCTCTAGAAAGACATAAACAGGCACTTTGATGATGAAACATTAGAAGACGTGATAAATTACCGTCTCTGTGGTCGTAGCTACTTGGATAGCCCACTGACGACTTCGTTCAGAAATCACACAGTTGTATCATCTCGATGGAGAGTGAGGGTTGTGTATCATTCCGCGTCATGCTACCCGTTGGCAGGAATCGTGGAAGATAGAGCGGGAGTTACATTCATCTTCATCACTTTCACAGCCCCCACCCCTTGGTTCATCTTTTCTGTTAGTGGGTGATGCACATGACATTTAGCATCAAAATTCTAACTGGTCGATACGAAGGTGAAGATACAAGGCAGTTCCTGGAGTTTCCAGGCCACAGCATTTTTTCCTGGAAATGGGGTTGCTTTCTTAATGTGGTTTTGTTTTGCCACTATATCAGTATCTCAGGCTATATAGCGTGGATTGTAGGGTGATTGTTACGTGATGAAGGAAAGTGTTAGGAAGGGAACGGTCCTGACCTATTCGAAATCCTGTCCCGAAATTTTATGGGGAGGATGCACAAAAACTACTAAAACCAGATATTCTAGAAGGGAACATCCAGAGCAGATCTTTATCGTTGCACCGTGCATTTAGTAGAATCATTTAATCAGCACACCAACTAATGCACATATATAATTTTTTTTTTACATTAAAACATTTAAAATCGCTCCAACATGTTTCGATCCTAAGATCATCTTCGAGAGCTACGCTGTTCCTTGCTAAAGTCATATTTTTAAATTACACTCATTGAAATGAGTGAGTGTATTTTAAAATGTGACTTTAGCAAGGAACAGTGTAGCTCCATGAAGATGATCTTAGGATCGAAACATGTTGGAGCGATTTTAAATGTTTTAATGTAAAAAAATGTATGTATGTGCATTAGTTGGTGTGCTGATTAAATGATCCAGAGCAGAATTCCACACCGTTAACATCTCCACAACCTGGTCGGCAAACTGTTTGTGTGGACATTTTTAACCCATTAGATTCTAGTGTCCACTTTATGTACTGTACCTTGTATTTTGACATTAAACAAGTCAGGCCATGTGCGTACAACGTAATATATCTAGGAAGTAATATAAATGCGCGATCCCGTAACCATCGTTGCCTTGGAAAAGCTGTAAGTATTACATATTCTGAGTGTGTGTTTTAACCTTTGTTATCCAGCATTCAAAACGTGTCATCTGTGACCTTTCGGGATGTGCAATATGTTTTTACCACATTATCTCATAAGCGACATGATTTTCAGAAGAAAAGTTATCGAACATAGAATGTGTGTTCTGATTTCCTGTACCGCTTTTGTCTAAATCATTTCTCACTCTAAGAATTCAGCAAGATATCGTGAAGGTACTAAGGTCATCATGCAAGGTACCCTTTACTTTTTGTCATATTTTAATCAAACTTGAATTTTATCGACGAATTTTCTAAAAATATTAACTTACGGAACTTCATGGAAATCCGTCCAGTGGCAGCCGAGTTGTTCTGCGAACAGACATGATGAAGCGAATAGTCGCTTTTCTCAATTTTTGCAAACGCACCCAAAAACGTATATATGTACTCTCTACCTTCTGCTTTTACATACGAATCTGCTTTAATTACGTGTGTTCGCTGCGAATCCGTTCCAGGAAAGTGCAAGGCCCGTCGTCTGCAAATTTCGTGCATGTCAGCGTTCATCATAGCACATCAGCTTCCTCTTACTCTAGAAAGTGCAATATGCACTAGAAACTTTTGCAGCAGTTATAATCATTACCACATGCACGTGTTTTAAGTAGACTTTAATAGTAATGTGTAGGCAAGTATTGCATAGAGTCAAGAAGGAAAGAAATATCCTACATACAAGACAATACAAAACATAGAGAGAAGGCTAAGTGGACTGCTTGTACCTTGAGTTGGATCTGCCTTCCGGAACACGTTATGAAGGAAGGATAGAGGAAATGATTGAAGTGAGGGGGAAGACGAGGATGAAGACGTAAGCGGTTACTCGGTGTCCTTAATTAAGAGAGAGGATAATGAATATTGAAGGAGAAAGCAATATATCGCACTTTGTGGAGAATTCGCTTTGGAAGAGGCTATGGACCTGCCGTCAGGCAAACTGCAGAATGAATGAATGAATGAGACCAACCATGTCTGTCTGATTTCTTTTATCAGACCGGATGACTTTCGTATGGAGGAGGTCAAATCACGATATTATAGGAACCAATATCCGAAAATGCTTAGTGTGGTCGCTGAACGCTGCACCACGAAAACATCCGATTGGGAAGACTTATTGCATGTTTCTGTGGGACTTAGTAGCCTGGTACTTACGAGTAATTTCGTTGTTCTTGACACGGAGTTCTGTGAGACAAAAAACTATTAATTAAGAATAATCAAATTTATACTTGAAATAAAACAGCATAGAAAGTGATTGGAAGGATCGTGTGTGCCTATCCAGTTGCGCAGATAGTGCCACAGTTGTTACAGTACGGCAAACAGTGTTGCGGAGATGTCTCTTGTGCATTGATCTTGGTGGAAGGCGTTTCGAACGTGTCTTATAAAAACCTCACTTGTTCTTCCGTTAGGCTTTTGACATTGTTTTGTTAGATGCAGCAAATATTTCTGCATCTATTTTAATATTTCATTTACATTTCACATGTAAATTTAATTCCTTTTAATTGACAGTTTTTATACCACATAATTCCATGTCCAGAACAATAAAATTAATTAACACGCTATCAAGTCCCAGAGCAACATGCAATTCAACCTTCCAATCCGAACGTGTTCGAGGTTCTGCGTTTAGCGACCAGACGTTTCCAGACATTAGTTCCTATCCCATAATTCATTAAATAATGTGGAATGTCAACTTGATGCAGCAAGGTAATTTTATTGATGTATTCTTGGCTCGACATGTTTCGGGTACATACGTCCATCATCAGAAGCATTAGATGTTGAGTTGCAGCATATGGTTTTCTGCACCGAGTTTTTGGATGGGTGGTGGTCTTGAGAGCCGCTGCGTAGGTTGTGTTTACGGTGCGGATGGTGCACGGCACGCAATAAAATTACAGTTTTGCATCAAGTTGACATTCCACATTATTTCATGAGGAAGGTGCACGGTCAAACAACCCCCTCAGGTTTCCAGAATTCATTGTTTGATAGCGTGTATCATCCCTGGAAATTCTGTACTTTCAATTACGTTACACTGTGTATACATTAACGAATATTATTGTGAAAGAACATACCGTAACATGTAACTCGGGAGTCACAACGTGTTCTGCTAAATTCTGAAGTACAACTTGAATTGTCTTATTGCAAAGTGGCTGAGCTCAGGCAGTCTGGATGACTAAGCAGTAGGTACTGTACCACGAGCTGGCAGTACGCAGGGCTGTCTCATTTGCACAGTGGAACAGTAGCGTCTTGTCACTAACGATATTACAGCTTATGTTCAGTTCGCTGTGAAGAAACTCGTTAGCTGTACTTGTGTATTTTCTCGTCACAAATCTTCACAACCGTAACGAAGTGAAAGAGACAAAGCTGTCTTCTTGCATTTACAAAGAAATATATTTTCCCACGCTGGAACGAATAATGCTTTGGGGAAGTGAAGCTATGAAACTTTTTCTCTTTTGTTTATGAAACGATTTTCATTTTTAATCAACCATAATAAATTCATTATACACAAAGAAGGAAGGATTAGTGAATGTGTAAAAGACAGAATACAAGAAGGGAATAGAGCATATGCAGCTAACCATCTTATGCCAAAAAGCAGATTATAAAGAGATCTGCCAAAATGCAAATATATAAAACGCTGATAAGACCAGCAGTAACATATGGAACAGAAACCTGGACCCTTACAAGATACGAGGAGAATTTGTTAAGAATTTTCTAAAGAAAAATGCTGCGGAAAATCTATGGGCCGATCCAAGAGGGAGATATCTGGAGAATTAGAAATAATGAAGAACTGAATAGATCCATAAACGGGGAGGACATCGTGAAATTTATAAAAGCTCAAAGAATAAGATGGGTGGGACATGTGAAGAGAATGGAAGAGGGAGCGATGCCAAGAAAGATGATGGAAGGAAAACTGTTTGTAGGAAAAGGAAGACCTCGTCTGAGATGGATGGACGATGTGGTAGCAGACCTGAAGGCAATGAGGATAAAGCAGTGGATGGAGACGATGCAAGATAGAGAGAAATGGAGGCGGATTGTTGAGGAGGCCAAGGCTCACCCAGGGCTGTAGAGCCAAGAGTGATGAATAAATTCATTAATATATGTATGTATTTATATATTTATTTATTTATCATCATCAGCTAGCTGTTATATAATTGGGTCACCTGTCGACACATTCTCGTCTCACAGGTGTTTATTTATTTACTTTTTATTTGAAAAACTTGTCAATTAAAATATCGTTATGTTATTACCTCATTGTGTGCGTTACTTCCCTATTTTTTACTGCACAGTGACATTTGTACGGCTTCTCAGGCAAAAAAAAAATCCTCGTCTTATGCGTGACTTTTATATAAACTCATGACAAAATTTCGACCCTTGAAATATACGTTAAGTTACATTCGTAAGTGACAGTAGATGTCCTAAATGGTCTAAAATACGAAATTCGTGTAACTATTACATGAAGTTCTTGTTTCTGCTGTACAATAAATACAGTTTGTCTATATTCAAAACACCAGCCAGTTAGTGACATGTAGGGAAATTGCCGTCGTGTTTTCTGGCAGTAATACAGAACACGTAAATACTTGGTGGGTCCAAACTCAGAATACCAATTGCATACTGAAGCAAGTGGTTCATACAGCGGACACTGTGCGTACGATTATTAAATAGACATTTGTACTGATAGTGTAGATGCTTGGTACTGCTTGATTAAACTTGTAGAAGAAGAATGTAACAACTTCATATTAGACTTTTCCGTAATTCTGAAGATTATTTAACGTAACTTTATGGATTTTGTTATGGTGCCGTTCATTATTAACATTTGGCATTTCGGAAGGACTTTCTTTTCACTTCGCTGTTAAGTGTGTTTTGTGAAAATCTCAAAGAAAAAGAAACAACATGTTTATATATGTTTTACGGTTATCACTTATTATAAAATTAGATAACTGTACTTGTCTTTAGCGAGACCGCGGCAGCACAGTGGTTAGGTTGCTGTGCTACAAATCGGTAGGTCGCTGGTTCGACCCCAGCTGGTGTCAGTGGATTTTTCATTTCGTCCTTCCGATCGCATTATAGCCCTGGAGTCGACTCAGCCTCTAAATGAGTACCAGGAGCATTTCCTGGGGGTAAAGGCGGTCGGTGCGTAAGGCTGACAACCTACCACCATCCTGTGCCGTTGTCACTAAATCTGGGGACCTTAACTTCTGGAACCCTCTGGGCCACTCCGGGCCTGTAATGGGACTGCTTTACCTTTACCTTTTACTTGTCTGTGACTTATACACCAAGAACTTCTTCCTCAGTTTACCCTTTATATTGCTGTAGTATCGCCTGAAGATGGCCGAAACTGTCGACCGAAACATGTCGTGTATACGATGAATAAATGAATGTTAGAGCATTTATGGTGTTGTATTGGTCGGATAACCCACTGGGGAGACCTAGGCATAGATGGGTGGATAATATTGGGATGGATCTCCAGGAGGTGGGATGTGGGTATATGGACTGGATTGGGCTGGCCCAGGATACAGACAGGTGGCGGACACTTGTGAGTGCGGTAATGAACCTTCGGATTCCGTGAAATGCGGGGAATTTCTTGACTAGCTGCAAACCAGTTAGCTTCTCAAGAAGGACTCTGCACCATGGAGTAAGTAAGTATTGGTCGGATAACTATATAAGACGTTAATAACTTTTCCGTTTACTCTGGTTTAGCCAGGAAGATCTGCCTCTAGATTCCTCGAATACCATGGAGGAGTGTGAACCGCCACTTCGCGGCCTCAGAAGTGGCAAACAGTAAATAACACGAATGTTGGTTTCTGCAGTAGTTGCAGAGAAAGCGAAAGAAATCTAAAGAAGGGTTAGTGGTGAGACTTCATGAACCACAGAACCGTTGTTTACTACCGGTTTTGGAACTCGGAACCTTCAGCTAGAATATGAGCTCTATAAGCCAAGTAAATCGACTGTGAGTAAATTAGAGTTGTTAATAACAAGGAAGAAATTACTTAAAATTAAAGAAAATCTGACGGTTGGGAGACTTGGCGCAGGTTTAAAAATCCATGCATATTTCCATACCTTCAGCCAATATCGCCGAGGCTACTGCATTTGTGAAACGTATGACTAAAGCTAATATATGCCAATGCAAATTTGGCTCTGTGTTCACGGGAAGCGATGGAGCGCAGTTGAAAAGGGAATTATTGTTTAAAAAAAAGTTCTTTTTTAGCACAAACATTATGAAACTTATTTTGACCCCTCGAATTGCAGTAGATACGACTGCCGAATTAGCAATACTGTCGGTGTGTGTGTGTGTGTGTGTGTGTGTGCCGAATTAGCAATACTGTCGGTGTGTGTGTGTGTGTGTGTGTGTGGCTGTGAGAGTGGTACAAGCATACAAAGCTGTAGGCCTGCTGCTACATTTCAGAATAACATATGTTGTTTGTAATTTTATATATTTAATTGGCTGTACATACCTGGACGGTTATGTAACCCACGCTCACGCCCACGCACATACAAAGACACATGTTGTACATATACAGGGTGATTCCAGAGTGAGTTGACTGTTTTAGGAGGTGATACTATCGGTCATTGTGAGAAAGAAAGCTCAAATGAACACGTGTTTAATTCTAAAGTTTAGCAGGATAGAGCTATTTTAATTTACAAGTTAAAAGATCTGCAAATAAAGAGAATAAAGAGACATCACTTAATCTTCATTTAATTTTAATGTTAATTTTAAGTTTAAACGACAGATTTGTTTCACAGAAATGTCAGATTTATTACAGTTTATAATGTTCGGAAATCCCACCGTCAAGCTCGGTGAACTTTGCAACTCGTGTGCAAAGTTCTAGTCTTGTTCGTCTGAGTTGATCTTCACGTTTCTTGATGCGGGCGGCTGCATCGAAAATACGAGCGAGCAATTCGTCTCGTGTATCAAGCTTTCTTCGGTAAACTTGACCTTTCATCCAACCCCACAAATAAAAATCTAACGGATTTAGACTTGAAGATTCGAAGAGATCTATCTCGGTAGCCATCCAGAATTTGACACTTGCTTTTATGATTTTTTCTGTCAATGACCGATATTATCACCTCGCAACGATCAACTTGCTAACATGTCCACTGAATAATACTGGACAAAGATTTCCAGTTTACGTTTGGGCAGTAACGGAAACTATCTGACCCTGAAAAGGAACTATGAATAAACTGGGGATTGAAGCTTACAGTGTTGTTGTGTTGGATCTTAAGTGTAGCACTAAAGCCTCTTATATTGCTGCACATCAGCAGAGCTGTGTGTGGTAATTAAAAGCGAAAGTATGTATAATTGGAGCCATGACTGAAGCCAACAGCTGCAGCTCCGTTTGTTTGTTACAGCACTCTATAGCCTGCGGATATGCGCGTGCATACATTTTATATGGATAAAGTTTACTCTTTAAAATACTACAAAATAACTTCTTTACTTATATCGGACATGAAGTAGTATAGTTTCTGAGCGTTTATTAACGCCGCCTTCACTGAAATGCAAGAGTTTTAAGTCGGTCACATTGACCATGTAGGCTAGAGCACATGCTGTCTTCTAGGCATCGAACCGTGAGATCGTCTATTCGGAACTCACATTCAACGTGGAAGTACGCCTGGGTGTCTGTTCTTGTGTTTCTATTGTCCTGTGGATTTGTTGCGAGGAGCCGTTACCATTCCAGAAGACATTCCAGTTTTTTACAAGGAAGATTCATAAATCCGGAAAACTGTACATCGTAGTCCATATTGGCACCTACCGCCATACATACAATTTAACAATATTGTACAACAGAATTTGAATGTATTGTGGTTTACCTGGTGACATCAAATATATAGGCAACCGTTTTGGACCGTAAATTGTACTAAGTTAGAAAAATTTATTGTTCATACATATATGAAAAATTATTGGTATTTCATTTAATATTGCCTCTTGAATATTCGTACAGACTCTTTATAAAAATTAGACCGTAACTTAATGGAGATGATAACTTTAACGATATGAACTGAAAGGTATTAGTAGCCGTAAGAACTGCCGAAAAGCTGCCTTTATGTGCCTTTAATTAATGTAATTCTGTGACATTGTAATGCGCTTATTTCCACACCTCTGTTCCTATATTTGTATGTACATAATTAATTTCTGTTTTGACGGATCAATTCTCGGCTTATTTAGTGGTGCGGTATTTTAAATATTTAAGGCTAAATAATTTAATGCAAGCGATTATTTGCAGATAACATGAAAAGGTTTCATTGCGTCAAATGTGAGGGAATGTTACCACGAACAGTACGTGGTCGCTGTGCCTTACCATTCACATTTTAAGCACTTTTTCCCATCCTCGTATAATTTTCAGGTGCATTTTTAATTCTCCTTGGCAGCAAGCAAAAGCATATGCCGAAATAAGAGGGGGGGGGTAATCAATTTATTTTGCACTTCGTGTAGAATATTACGTCATGTTACATAAGAAAATTAACAAATTTCAGAATTTTAGTGTCACCGGTTATGTGCGAACGATACAATTGCATATTTCTAAAGCTAGTGCTTGAATTCAACAGGACAAGATAAATTAACGCGGCTTTTTGTGGTCTGTATCTTGTTAACCTGTGGGCTGCTCTTACAGTGAACCCACAGTTGCATGGTTCTGCTATTCTTTCGAGGTGGCACGTATCTAGAATTGCCAGAACGTTGTGCTGAGGGTAGCTTCTTACTGCTCACATCCTGGTGGGTTCCACTGTAACCAGAAGGCCGAATTCCGTGACTGAGTCTTATAATTATTATTATTATTATTATTATTATTATTAACTGCAATTGCTGTCACGCGGTGGCAGTGGTTATTTTACATGTATACAAAATATGAAATTGGTTAGTACTAAATTTAAGTCGGGAGGGCTACATGAGAAGCATGTAGTGACAACTTGGAATGTTGGGAACCATCTCAGCATTTGCTTATAGACACAGGGAAACCAAGAAAGACCTGTGTCGAGGTGGCCGGTCGCAGGACCTTCCGAATACTGGCTTCTAGCCAGCAGTCCGGCATCTAAAGTAAAAACAGCAATAAACACATAGTAAAGCAAATACACATAAGATGACAACAATACACACAAGACAACTACAACAATACACACAAGACAGCTAACAATAATGCACACAAGACATCTTAAAATACAACTTGCACAAAAGATGAACGATGTACAAAACGTTCTGCCTCAGTGACAGCAAACAGATCCTGGGACATTATATTATCACATATTTTTCCGGTGCTAGCAAATCACATCAACTGTTCCCATTTGTCGCGTTACCTCGACATGTTTTGAAATATTACAGTCGGCCCCTGAGGGTGATGTGTTTTAGTTTTTAACACGTCTGGCTGTTTTCATTAATGTGAACAGCTGGAATGTCCTTTGTGACAGAAAATGGCTTTTGATAATTTTTCGGATAATTCGTTACAGCATGTCGCATCCCCTTCCATGCACATCCTTCGCACAACCTCATTCACAGTTGTTCATCCATTTGACACTGCATGGCTTAGCATTTCATAAAGTACGCTGCCAGATTTAGAGGGATCTTAATGCAATGAAAATGGCGTGTTTTTTTCTGAAAGACATACGTCGTATTTAAACTTAGAGTCGGATAGGTCACAGAAGTACAATAAAAATAATGGTTATTTTTCTTATAATAAAACCAACTAGATGCACTAATTTCTCAAATTTATTTTTGAAATAAAATTCTGCACTTTTTTGTTTGAATAAAGGTTGACCAACTAGATGACACTTGCTTTATTATATATTGCTCAACATGTTTCAGACGTTAATACGTCCATCTTCAGGAACTAGCGAGTACTTGTTGTGTTGTGTAGGCTGACT